>Ga0123356_10002177_pt1 | contig 21069 bp, 9 predicted proteins | sample TergutEmb28metaG_2_FD_92546 | JGI IMG/M metagenome (GOLD analysis project Ga0123356, IMG submission 92546) | Embiratermes neotenicus P3 segment gut microbial communities from Petit-Saut dam, French Guiana - Emb289 P3 | ecosystem: Host-associated > Arthropoda: Insects > Digestive system > Gut ... | reverse complement strand
GAGAGAATAAAGAAAGAAGAGGCTGTTAGGATAGCAGAAGAAGCTAAGATAACGAAAGAGATAAGTGATAGCGAGTTGTTAAAGCAGAAAGCGGAAGCGCAAGAAAGAAGAAAGAGGCCGATGTTAAAGACATATTCGTTAACGACAAATTTTGAGACAAACAGTTATTTTCTGACACAAGAGTATAAAAAACAGATAAAGGAAATAGCGGAAGAAGTAAAGAAATATGAGTTCAAACACATAACAATAGAGGGACACACGGACAGCACGGGGACTAAAGAGATAAATAAGAGATTATCGAGACAGAGAGCAAGAAGCGTGCATGACGAATTTATAAAAGCGGGAATACCTGTTGAAAAGATGAGTCATGCGGGATTTGCGGATACTATGTCCGTAAAGAGCAACAAAACAGCGGAAGGAAGAGCGGCAAACAGAAGAACCGAGATATTTGTAGAGTAAAGAGAATGGCAAAAGTAATATGTCAAAAATAAAGGAGGTGGTTCTCTATTCCGTGAATGATTAAAACTGAAAACAGCCTGCAGCATGTAGTATAATAAAATTGCTGCAGGCTGTTTCGTTTTAAATATTTGTTACGTGCGGCAGGCTGCCGCGCTTTTTGCTATAATACCGCTTAGCTGTCACCCTGCACGAAGTCGCAGGGTCTATGAATTTATAGATTCTGCGACTTCGCGCAGAATGACGGTTGGTACTGTGTACCTTGCTGTGTTAGGGGAGTAAAATGAAAAAATTGCTGGAAATCGTTATTGTTTTGTTTTGCGTTTTTTTAATTTTGGCCGTTGCGGCGTTCTTCATTTTGAAATCCGTGCTTACCGAAGAAAAAATTAGAAGCTATGTCGACGGCGCTTCGCAAAAATATATAGGCAGGAATATTAAGTACGATAAGCTTTCATTTAATCTTATAGGAATAACTTTAAAAGGGTTTGCAATAAGCGAAAAGAGAGGCTTTGAGAACGGAACGTTTGCGAAAGCGGACAAATTTATAATTAATATCGAATTAAAACCGCTTTTCAAAAGGGAAATACGCGTAAATAAAATAGGCGTAAGCGGCCTTGAAATAAACATTGTCAAAGATAAAGACGGCAAATTTAATTTTGACGATATAACTCAAAGATTTGCTTCTTCTTCACAAAAACAGGAAGCAAAAGTTCAATATAAAACCGAATCAAGCCCTCAAAATCTTGCCGCGATAATGCTGAACAAATTTTATATAAAAAATTCCAAACTTTTGTTTGAAGATTTGTCGTCGGATATGAAAATAACGCTTGAAAATTTAAACGTAAATATGAAAGATTTCAGTTTTACGGAAAAATTTTCCGCGGACGCGAACTTTAAAATAAATTACAAGCGGGCAGGCAAAGAAGCGGACGCCGCGATAAGTTTAAATCTGACGGCCGATTTAAAAAATATGTATTTAACTCAAAGTTACGCGGATATTCATTCGCTGAAAATAAATTTTGAAAATATGTCGATCTTAGGAAAAGCCGCGGTGAAAAATTTTTCGTCTCCCGACATAAGCGCGGACATAACAATAGATTCTTTGACTAATGATACTATAAAACAATTTGTAAGCAATTTGCCGAAGTTCAAGTTGATAAAAGCCGAGTTTTCCGCCGGTATAAAAGACATGGATTTAAAACAGGGATATTTGAATTTAAAATCTCTTAACGCTTCCGTTGAAGGCATGTATGTTTCGTTAGGCGCGTTAATAAAAAATTTTACCGCGCCTGAAATAGTTTTAAACGGCAATGTGTCTCCGATTACAAATAATACGTTAAAGAGTTTCGTTAAAGATATGCCTGCGTTCAATATAAGCAAATTAGATGTTAACGCCGGCTTAAATCTCGATATTGAAAAAAACTCGGCGGAAATAAAATCAATTTCCGTTCATATTCCGGATGTTATTGTAAACGCCTCGGGTTTTATAAATTGGGGGAAAGATCCGAAGTACGATATAAAAGCGAATGCTAATTTGACGCTGGGCGGGTTAAAAGATATTGTTCCCGAAATAGTTTCGCCTTACGACCCTAAAGGAAAACTTGACATTGACGCCCAAATAACGCAAAGCGATATAAAAGCTTTGCTGAAAGCCAGAGACGTAGCTTTTAAGTTTGAACCTATGTTTGGCATGGAAAAAATCAACGCGGATATTACTATGGCTTCCGTGGATGCCGTAAAAATCAGCGGTTTGTCGGGGTTTCTTAACGGTAAAAAGTTTAACGGGCAAATGGAGTATTTAAAAACAAAATCCTCGTTAAACGTAAATTTAGATTTAGACGCGGACGGCTTAATTATAAACGCCTTCCCTGAAAGTTCAAAGAAAGACGCTGCCGTAAAAAGCGTTTCAAGCGGGACCGTTTCTGTTGATTCTTTGCCCGTCAATCTTACGGCGAACATAAAAGCCGGCGAAATAAAAATCCCTTATTTTTACTCTAAAAAAGGAGCGACGATAAATGCGTCGCTTACGGGAATTACCGATAAGCTGGATAAAACAAACGGCAGCGTTAAATTCAATGTTTCGGGAGGCGTTATAGAAGACGCTGAAAAACTTTCCCAAGCCAATAAAATGACAAAAATCGCTTTTACGTCTATAGCAATCGCTTATAAACTTGCTAAGACTTTTAATATAGGCGGCTGGCAGGGAACAAAAGACGACAAATTAAGTTTTGATTCGTTTAACGGCGATTTGGCATTTGTAAACGGTAAAATGACGGCTAAAAAAATGGATCTTATTTCAGAGCTTCTCACCATGAAAATTACGGGAACCGCGGATTTTAAAGCGGATAAACTGGATATGAAAGCAAGCCTCAAGCCCGGCGTAAATAAACCCGTGATAATGAAAATCGGCGGCAGCATATCAAAGCCTAAAGGTTCTTTAGATGTTGTATCAAGTGCGGTTTCGATTTTAGGAGACGACAAAAATTTGAATAAAGTAATAGGCGGTCTGCTCGGCGGCGGAACGTCTAAATCCGATTCGACCGCCGATTCCGAAAAGCCGGAGGCCAAACCGTCCGCGGCAGACGTGTTAAAATCATTGGGAAATATTTTAAATAAGAAATAAAAAAGGGACAATAAGACGATAGTCCGGGCACAGGCGCTAAAATATTTTAAACTTTCTGCCTTTAAAATTTATAAGCTTATCTTTTTTCATTAAAGCAAGTTCTCTTGTCATCGCGCTTCTGTTTATAAAAAGAAAATCCGCCAGATCTGTTTTGCTTATGGGAATAACAAACTCATTTTTCCCGGTTATGTTTCTTTGCTCCGCCAGGTAAGAAATTATTTTTTTTCTGATGTCTGGCTTGCTTATATGTTCAAGATGTGCGATTACGTTAATATATTTATGCGCGACTATTGAAAGCAGATTCCTTCCCATTTTTAAACGGATCTGGGCTGCCGATTCCATCGCAGTAATAAAATGTTCATAAGGGACAATCATTACAAGAGAGTCAACGACGGCATAGCTGCTGAGGGGGCTTTTTTGTAACTTGATAAAAGCAAAAGCTTCATAAAAAGTATCTCCGGGCAGAAACTGCATCATTAACGAGCGCGTGCCTGAAAAGTCTTCCCGTATTATTTGTACGCCGCCTTCCAAAAGTATTAATATATTCTTAACGGGATTGCCTTCCATGTGTATGAATTCGCCCTTTTTATATTTGCGGATGTCAGGTTTAAGGTAACTCATGACATACTCAATCTCCGCCTCCGACAGTCCTTTAAAAATATTGCACTTCGCTAGCAGTTTTTTCATGTTATTATTATACGTTATTTTGGTGCAAATGCACCAGATTTTGCTTGTCTAATTTTGTTGAATAATACAATATATAAAATATAAAATAATATTCGCTCCGGACTAAGTTCGGGATTTGTTGTTTTTAATCGGAAAATAAGATTTTTCGGGCTAATGTCCGTCGGTGTTCTAAATAAAAAAATTCAAAAAGAGGCCAAAGGTGAAAAAATTTATTTCTTCTTGTTTTTTTCTGTTGTTTTTATGCGCGTCCGCGGTTTATGCTCAAAGCGCAAATCATGATTTATTTTTAATTAACGAATCTACGGGTACAAGAGAGTTTGTCGTTTCCGGCGTATACAATATAGATTCGTCGCTAAGCCCTACGGGAAGCGGCAATTTTACGGTAAAAGGAAACAGCATAGTGCCGTCCGACAATATTCTTTCCGGAATTTTGGTAAGCACTAACGGAGTGTTTCTCGGCTCCGGAGGTTCGCTTTTTAATATAGCTCAGGCGGGCACTACTTTTACTCTTTTGGATATAACGGTGTCAAGCGCGAATATCATCGGAAGCGGTTCTGTTCTCGTTCTTAACAACGCAGCTTCTTCCGCGCTTATTACAAACGCGATACTTGATAAAAATAATGCGACTCAAAACGGCGGCGCGATATATGCTTTGTCAGGCACATTAGAGATAATTAATACTGTCATGCAAAACAACGGAGCGACCTCTTCGGGCGGAGCCATATATAATCAGACAACCGCAGTATTGGAATATTCTTCGTTTGCTTCAAACACGGCGGCAAACGGCGGCGCTATATTTAACTCCGGAGCGAACGGAAAAATATACGTTTTGGGAGATGTTGCGTTTAATAACAACTCCGCCTCGGTTTCAGGCGGAGCGATCTATAACAATACGTCGGGCGTAATAATATCGACCGCCATCGGGGCTGTCGTTTCGTTTTCGTCCAATAACGCGATAACCGGCAGCGGCGGAGCGATATATAATGTGTCTCAGGTAACGATTTCTTCTTCGCAATTTTTAAATAATACGGCTAATACGTCCGCCGGGGCCATATATAATACCGGTACTGTGAATTTGACTGATTCTCTTTTTGAATCAAACAGAGCCGTTAACGGCGGCGCCGTGTATAATACCGGCGCGGCGTTCAATATATCCGGAAATGTCTCTTTTAGTTCAAATTCGGCCAATACAAACGGCGGCGCTTTTTATAATGCCGGAAATTTTACGGTTTTATCGACGGGTTTTGTTTCGTTTGATTCAAATAATGTGGCATTCAGCGGCAGCGGCGGCGCGCTGTATAATACCGGCACCGCTACTTTGTATGCCGCGGAATTCATAAATAACACGGCAACTTTAAACGGCGGAGCGGTTTATAGCGCTGGAACTCTTAATCTCGGGAACGTAACGATGGATTCAAATATATCTTTCGGCAGCGGCGGAGCGATATATAACCAAGGCGCAAACGCGAAGATTAATATTACAGGAAACACCGTGATTGAAAACAATACTTCGGCTTTAGACGGCGCCGGAATATATAATAACGGCGGCGCGATAAACGCGGCGGTCGGCAGTACATTGTCTTTTGATTCAAACGAATCTCTTAACGGTTCGGGCGGAGCGGTATATAATTCGTCGGGCGTTTTCACAAGCGCTCTCGGAAGTTACGTGGAATTTTTGTCAAACACGGCCTCGCAATACGGCGGCGCAATATATAACGGCGGAGTTGTTCCGTCGAATCTTTCCGGATCTTACGGAGTTCAGCTGCTTGGAGGATCTCTTTTTAGCGGCAATGCGGCGTTTGCCGGAGGAGCCGTTTATAACGCGTCTACGGATGAAAACAGCGGCGTATATATAGGCGGAAACTCGCAGTTTGTCAATAATTTCGCTCTGACTCAGGGCGGCGCTATTTACAATGCAGGAACATTTTATCTTGACTCCACGTCCGGAAACATAATATTTGACGGCAACATGTCGGCGGGACATCCTAACGACATATACAACGCTTTAACCGGCGCGCTTTACATAACCGGCGGCGCCAATGACGTTGTCATTAACGGCGGAATATTAGGCGCGAGCAATGCCGGCGAAGATTACGGAATTTTTAAAACCGGATCGGGAAGGCTTTTGGTAAACGGAGACAGTTCCGGTTATACGGGAAATTTCTTCCTTGAAGAAGGGACTGTAATATTCAGCACGGGTTTCTTTACCGGTAATTCATCAATAACGGGCGGAGTTCTGGATATAGCGCAGGGCGGAAACATAACTACCGGCATTATACGCGTTTACGGCGCCGGAACGATGAATATAGATACGACGGATGATTTGGTGTTTTCAGGTTCGCTGCTCGGCGATCCGGACTTTTTTTCCGGAGGCACGGTCAACAAGAATTCGACCGGCACTTTGACTTTTGTCAACGCTCATTTGAACAGGCCGATAAATATTTACGCGGGAGTTCTTGAGGCTTCGACCGGAACCGTGTTCAGCCTTGGCGAAAGCGTCAGATTATTTAACAACAGCACGTTTACAGTAACAACGCCGGGAAGCTTAACTCTTTATAATTCGGGCTTGGTCGGCGGCGCTACGACATATGCGTCCAATGTCGGCGGAGGGACGCTTAACATAATCGGCAATAACAGCGGTTTTCAGGGAACTTACGAACAATACGGCGGTAAAACCATTGTGACAAGCGCGCGCGGACAATACGGCAGTATGTTTACCGGAATAAACAATATATATGACAGCGTGCTGGACGTAACCCAGACTTATTTTACCCGCAATAACGTTACCATCGGATACGACGTGAATCTTTTTAATAACGCAGAGTATTCTTACCGCAACAGAACCGTGGCGCCGACTATCATAAATACGTCCCATGTTACGTTTAACGGAAATAATTCATCCGCTTACTTCGGAAAAGCCAGAGAATTGGTAAGAAACGCGCAATATATACTTATGGGCGATTTCGCGGATAACGGAACGGGCAATACTATTACTTTTGAAGACTCCATAGTTAATTTGCCCGCAGCCAATTATAACAACGATTATACGTTTATTAATTCTATTTTTGATTTAACCGCTTTAACAGTCTCGCCCACACCCGGAGCAAGCACTCATTCCGTCACATTTACCGATTTGACTTTATCCGGCAACAACGGCGTGACCGTAGGCATAGATTTTGTAGATATGGGCAGCGGCATATTTCAGGCCGGGGCAGACAAACTTTATACTACAGGTTTGTCGTCCTCTGTTTATCTTTACGACGTAAAGCTTTATTCCGGAGCGGATAATTACGTTACGGCCGGCACATATTATGCTCAAGTGTTATTCGGCGGGCTTACTTTTGACGATACCAATATAAAATCGTTTACGGCGATAAGGGCTTACAATACTTTTGACCTTACTATAGATCCGACTCGCCTGACGGAAGTTATGATAGGCGTTACGAGCGGAATTGACTATCACAGCCTTTATACCAGAAACGCGGAACTCGGCAACAGAGGTTTCTCCGTACAGGAAGCAATGACCTATTATATAGATATGCCTTTAAGCGATACGGCTGTGGGCATATTTATGGTTATGGGAGGAGAAGGCAATGACGTTGACGCCTCGCAATACATAATTTCCGGAAATATTAACGGTCTGGGCGCCGGCAACGGTTCGTTTTTCAATCTTGTAGACCTTACTACTTTTGAGATGTGGAATTTAACCATGGCCGACGCATATATAAATTCCGACGGTTCGGTATTGAGAATGAGCAGCAACACTGCTTCCGCGGTATTTTCAAACGTTATACTGAGTTCTAATGCGTCAGACAACAGAGGCGGCGCGATATGGGCTAATACAGGAGAACTTTACATAGACAGCATGACGGCATACAATAATTATGCGAGTTCCGGCGGAGTTATGTATGTTTCGGACGGCGTTTCGGTAAAATTCGACAATTCGTCGAGATTTATAAACAATACCGCCTATGCCGGCGGCGTTATATATGCCGAAAATCTGGCCAGCAGAATCTTCATTGAAAATACCAACGTGCTGTTTTCTTCAAATACGGCAAGCAGCAACGGCGGAGCCATATACGCTTATAACAGCCCGATTGATTTTGTCGACAGCACTGTAGTTTTTTCAAGCAATACGGCCGAGGGGTCCGGCGGCGGCGCAATATATGCTGATACTTCCAATATTAATTTTACCGGAGGAAATGTTTCATTTTCCGGAAATGTTGCCGAAAACGGCGGCGCGATATACGGTTCCGGCGTCGCGTCGCATCTGACTTTCTATCAAAGTAACACGAATTTTATAAACAACAGCGCCGAAAATGGCGGAGCTATAGCTATTATAAATTCGACTATGAGCATGACTCTGACAATGTCAGACGTGCTTTTTGAAGGCAATTCCGCCGCAAGCGGCAAAGGCGCCGACATATATATGGAAAATTCCGAGCTAGACATTATTCTCACAGGATTTACTTCCACATGGCACGACAGTCTTACGTTAAAAGGCGGAATATATGTCGAGACTGAAAATAACGTGATAAATAAAACCGGCTCGGGTGTTTTTACGCTGATGGGAGACAATTATATACAGGGACTTTTTGACGTTTCCGGCGGGCGTTTTAACGTTACTGACGCCGAGTATGTTCACGACAACGGAACGTTCACTCTTCACGACAGCAGAGGAATGTATGTAAGCGGTTCGACCATGACTTTTTACGACACTACAAATGTTATTATGACAAATAATTATTATGACGAATATATCGGCAAGTTTGACGGCACGAGCGGCGGCGCTTTGACGCTGTCTTCGGGAAGCGTTATGCTTTTCGCCGGCAATGTCGAGTTTAGCAGCAATTCCGTTTATGAAAACGGTGCCGCTATATATAATGACGGCGGCTCTTTGGTGACTTTTAGCGGCGCTTCAGGGCAATTTTTAAATAATACGGCCGTGTTAGGCGGAACGATATATAACACCGGAGCTTCAACTGTGGCTTTCTATAATGCAAACATAACTTTTAGCAGCAATTCGGCTGTCAGCGGCGGGGCAATTTATAACGACGCGGCTTCCTTTTTAAGCATAATGGGAAATATGGATTTTTCCGGCAATACGGCTTCAGGCAACGGCGGAGCGATAGCCAACGCGGGATTTGCCGACGTAATTGCGGATAATTCTTATGTTACTTTCAGCGGAAATACCGCAGCCGATTCGGGAGGACTTGGCGGGGCCATATACAATACGGCTATATTAAATCTTACGACGCTTAACGATGGAGAAATAGCATTTTCAGGCAACGTAGCTTCCGGAACTCCCAACGACATATATAATGCCGCGGGAGCGAAGATAAATATCAACGGCGATTCCGGATCGGTTACCGTTAACAGCGGTATAAGAGGAGTTGCAGGCAGTACCATAACGAAATCCGGCAACAATATTTTTAATATAAGAGGAAACAGTTCCGGATATACGGGACGCTTTGAACAAACCGGCGGAACTACCGTTGTTACAAGCAATTATTTTACCGGAATAAGCAGCATAACCGCCGGAGTTCTTGAGCTTGCGACAGGAACCGTTTTAGGCGGCGGAACAATCGGCATATACGGCGCAGGAGATATGGAGATAACGACTCCGGGCAATTTGACTTTCAGCGGACAGGTTACCGGTAACGGCACCATAAACAAACCTTCAACAGGAACGCTTACTTTAACCGGTAACAACAGCAATTTCATTGGTGTGTACACGCAAACAGCAGGAACTACGACGGTTACTTCCGCAGGAAGGATGTTTGCAGGAACAAATAATATTATATCAAGCGTGCTCAACGTAACGCGTAATGCCGCGACTATGGGTTACAATGTAAATTTAGGAGATAACGGCTTATCAAATTACTATAGCGCTTATACCGGAATTACCAATATATCTGCGCAAAACGTTACTTTTATAGGCAATAATGCGAAAGCCTATTTCGGTTCTAATACTACGGCGAGCCGCAGCTTTAATCTCGCAGGGGCTTTTGGAAATTCGGGAACCGGAAATGAAGTTGAGTTTAACAATGCCTACGTTACTTTCGGAGTGAATGATTACGGTAACAATCTTCTTTACAGATTTACCAATTCGGTCCTTGACATAAATAACGGGCTGACTACCCTTGGCAGCACAAGAAGCGTAAGTTTTTCAAATTTGGCGGTTTCAAACAGCAGCCTGAATTTCGGCGTGATTTTTGACGGTAACAACGTTTACGGAGATCAGCTTTATGCTTCGCAGTCAGCCGGAACTTTAAATTTGGGCTTTTTGGCTATAAAGAATGATAGCGACGCCGGCGGACCGGAACTTGTCCACAGGATTAAAGTTCTTGACGGCATAGAGTTTACCGATAACGGTGTTCATAAGGATATAACCACCTCGGCTTACACGTATGACGTCTACGTAGATACGGACGACGCTCATTATGTCGTGCTTGCCGCATCGGGCCCTGCGGACGCTTATTCGCTTGACAGGCAAAATATGAAAACCGGAGAAAGATATTATATTTGGTCGCTTGACAATTTTACTTATCACGAAGGCGACAGTCTGCACGATATGAGCAGCGGAACGTTTTACGTTTACGGCTTTAATAATGATGCTTCAAATAGCGTTTTGTCCGGCGTTTTGACGGGCGTAAACGTGTCGACCGACAGAGGAACTTTCTTCAATATAGAAGCCGGCACGGAAGTTGACTTCTATTTGGAAAATTTAACCGTTACAAATGCTATGGCAAACGGGTTTGCCACAAGCACGGGTTCTTTAGGAATTGCTTTTACCAGAACTAACGACGCTGACGGTTCGGTGTTAAGAATGATAAGCGACGAGGCTACGGTAAATATAAGCAACGTAATATTTAACGATAACGGCGCGGTAGGAAACGGCGGAGCAATATACGTCGGCGCAGGGACGTTAAACGTTTCAAATTCGCTGTTTTCCAATAACTCTGCGGGAATTGCCGGCGGAGCTATGTATATTACGAACGGAACCGTGAATTTAAATACCGATGCCGGAGACATACTGTTTGCAAGCAATACCGCAAACGGAGTAAACAACGATATTTATCTTGATTCCGGCGCCAATCTTAATTTTACCGGAACCGGAAATACGATAATTACAGGCGGTATACTCAGCAACGCGGCGGCAACCGGAATAAACGTGTATAAAACCGATTCCGGCACGTTGCATCTCAGCGGAATAAATGAAGTGTACGGAAAATTCGAAGTTAACGAGGGAACGCTCAAATTTGACGGCAGCACTTCGTATACCGGAGGAGAGTTGTCCTTAGTAAGCGACGCTTATTTGGACTTGCATAACGGTTTTGCAAACAGAATAGATCTTGAAACATTTAATACCGGAGGAAACCTTATTATTGACATATTTGCCGACAACACAAATGACAAGATATATGTTGATAATGCGGAAATAACGGGCGGCAGTATAGCCATAATGGTTGACAGCGGAACATATTACAACAACAGATATTATCTTATAGTCGCGACCGACTCGGTTACCGGAAAATTTTCTACAAGCACTTTAAGCGAACCTCTCCGTTACCGTTTATTCTACGATGATAAGAATGTCTGGCTGGACGTAAATTATATGTATGTAAGTACTTTCAGCAAGCTTTCTCCTCTTACGTTTAACCAGAGCGAGACCGCAAGAGCCATAGATACCATATCGCTTAATCCGTCCGTGGAGTGGGGCGCGCTGATAGATCATTTCATGTGGGATCTTAACGAAGCCGAACAGCTGAACATGCTGTCGCGCCTTTCGGGCTATTTCTACGCTAACGTCGTAAGAAACGCCGCGGCTGATATTCCGTCAAAGCAGATATACGATAAGCTCAGAAATCACGCTGAAAAAGACATTACCAGTAGCGGCCTCTGGGTGCAGGTAAGAGGCGGACAGGAAACGTTTTACGGCGATGAAAATTCGCTCGGACATTACGTTGATTCGTCTTTGGGAGCTATGCTCGGTTTTGACAGATATATAGATGAAAGCGGTATGATGTGGGGAATATACGGCGGAGTAAGCCAGGATAATATAGAACAAGAATTAAACAAGGCGGACGGTAAGAGAATCATGCTCGGTTTTTACGGCGGGCGTTTTGAAGAAGGATGGGAGTTAAAAGGATTATTGCTCGGCAGTTACGATATGTTTGATACGACAAGAGAAGTGCTCGGCAGATTTGCCGACGGAAACATAGATGCAATTACTGTCGCCGCGGACTTAGAAGGAGCTTTAAAATATAAACTTTCGGATAATACGACATTCAGGCCTTTTATAGGTTTAGAAGCGGAAAATGTCAATTACAAAGGCTTTGACGAAACCGGCGCCGGGGAATATAATTTAAACGTCAACGACGGGAACTATCTCAGAGCTTCCGCGCGTTTGGGAACCGGCATAGAGTATGAAAGAAAAGTCTGGTCGGCTTACGCCAACGCGGAAGCAAGATATGTTATAACCGGAGATAAACCGGAAGTTGAGAGCGTTTTTGAAAATACCAACGTGGAATTCTTAAGCAGAGGAACTGCCGAAGGACAAATACAAGGCGGCGTCACTGCCGGAGCCGAAGTGAAAATTACCAATTGGTTCAAAGTTTTCGCTAACGCTAATGTAACCGCGGCTGACAGATACGCTTTTTACGGCGGTAACGCGGGTTTCAGATTTGTGTTCGGCAGAAGAGATTCTACATTCGGTAAGAGTTTGGCGTGGGCGCAAAAACTCGCCAAATCGGCTGAAAAAGAATCTATAGCGGCTCAAAGATTTACCGAATACGGAAACACCAGAGAAGCGCACAGACAGGCGCGCATGGCTTTTGCAGACGCGAACGAATCGCTGAATATGACCAAAAAACTCAAAAATTATCTTGTTCTTACGGGATATGAAAACATGAGCGATTCCGAAAGAACGGCGGTTGACGAGAAAATAAGGCAAATAGAATCTACCGCCTGGCAGGCCAAAGACAGAATAATAAACCTGCTTTTCGGCGTTTCCGAACTTAAACAAGGCGAAATTTTCGTGGAGCACGCCGAAATGCATCTTCAAGCGGCCAGCGAACTCAAAAAAGCAAACGCAGCTTCGGATAAAATAGTGTCGCAAGCCCAGCTTGCCTCAGCAATGGCCGATAAAGCTTTAGAGAAAACCGACGAGGCGTTAGCAAAAACTGCCAAAGCCCGCGAAAAAATGATAATGGCCGAAGGCATACTTCCGGAAGATGAAATGAACGCTATAGCAAGAGATATTGCGATTGTTGAAGAGAGAGCTCTTGAAATTAAGAATCAAGCCGGACATATAATTGAATCTGAGCAAAATGCGATTAAAAAGGCGAATGAAAGAAGAAGCAATCCCGGCGCAATGTCAATAAGGCTGCACACGGCGAACTTTGGCGTTGACGAAGCTGTTATCGGACCGGAAGATGCAAAAATGATAGAAAAAGCCGCCCGCGATATACTAAGACACGGGTATAAAAGGATAACCGTTGAAGGACATACCGACAACACCGGAGCCCGCGAAAGAAATGACGCTCTTTCGCTCGGAAGAGCAAAAGCCATAAGGGATAAACTGATTGAATACGGTATAGATCAGGACAAGATAGACCACATGGGGTTTGCGGACACCATGCCAGTGGACACGAATAAGACTGAGAAAGGAAAAGCTAAAAACAGAAGAGCGGAAATATTTGTGGAGTAACGCTATATACGCCGTTATCGAAAAAAGCCTGCGGGAATATTATTAAACCCGCGGGCTTTTTAATGACTTTGTCTTTGTTTTTACTCAACTTCCTATCTTCTCATCATCTCATCTTCATTTTTTCCAGATGCTGTAAGCCGAAGCTATTTCTTTTTTGTCTGTTTCTCTTACAAGGATATGCCAGAAGCCGTTATCGTTTGTTTTGTAAGTTTCAACTTTAATTTTTTCGCCCGGTTTAACTTCATTTTTAAAGTTAACGGTTATATCGGTAAGTTTTGCGTTTTTACGGACATCTTCGGGAACTCCCTCGACTGCCCATGCGGTAAAATGTACGTTGTTTACATGCTCGTTTAAATCCGCGTCTTCAAGCCTTGAAATTATTTCATATGCTCTTACCGGGCTTTGCCCTTCAAAAGACGGCTGCTGTATTTCAATGTCTTCCATAGCTTTTTCCGGATTGCCGTTTTTTACCAATAAATGCCGAGGGGTTCTTGTTATCCTGCGTTTTTCCAAATCGAAAACAAGCCACCAGCTTACGGCTTTCGCGGCTTCTTTGCCGTTCTCGTCGAACACTGTAAAATCCCTGCGGCTTTTTAATTTATCGCTGAAAACATGCCAGGTGTTTAATTTTATGTTTTGCGCGGCTTTAAGTTCTCCAAAAATTTTAAAACTCATTTTTATTAAAACCCACGCCGTTCCGTTTTTGGAAAGATCTTCCCAGCCCGCTTCAAGATTTTGGGCATCCAATGCCGCTGCCTGCTGTGCGTAATTTTGCAAAGTCCACACGGGAACCGTATTATCGGCGGCAACTTCGCCGTATCTTACTTTAAAAAATTCAGTTAACATAATATTTCCTTTGAATGCATAGTAACGGCTTTGTTTTTGCCATGCATATATGCATCTAAACTTCCAATCATCCGATTTACTTCAAATCAATCTTTCTTTTTTCGGGTCTGCCGAGTTTATTTCTTGTCCACATCCTGAAAGAGTACATATACTCAAAAATTGCCGGTATTATAAGCAAAGTGAGTATTGTCGAGCTTATAATTCCGCCGATTATTACTATGCCCATGCTTTGCCTGAATTTGCCTACTTCGCTTAATGCGAGCGCCGTGGGAAGCATGCCTGCCGCAAGCGCGAAAGACGTCATAAGTATTGGGCGAAGCCTTATTGTTCCGGCTTCGATTATCGCTTCTTCCACGTCTTTTCCGCGTATCATAAGCTGTTGAATATAATCGACAAGAATAATCGAATTTTTAGCCACTATTCCCAGTAACATTATAAATCCTATCATTGTAAACATATCCAAAGCGCCGTTTGTTATAAAAAGAGCCGCCAGACCGCCGATTGCCGCCAGCGGCAAAGCCACCATTATCGTAAAAGGAGTTATTACCGATTCGTAAAGGCTCGCAAGCACCATATAAATAAATATTATTGAAAGAACGGCAGCCATTGATATGCTTTTAAATAATGTCTGCATTTCTTCCATATTTCCGCCGTACTGGTAAGTCACGTTTTGCCAAATTTCTTTGTTTTTCGGATTGTTTTTATGCTCGTTAATAATTTTTTGCGCTTCGGCCTGTATTCTTCCCAGCGTCGCGCCTTTGCTCAAATTTCCGCCGATTTCTATGTATCTTATTCTGTCGCGTCTGAAAATCTTTGTCGGACCTTCGGCTTGTTTTAACGTCGCAACCCGCGAAAGCCTGATTCTTTTATTGTTCATATTGAAAACGTAAAGGTCGTTAAAAGAATCCATTATATTTCTTTGCCCTTCCTGGAATTGAACTCTTATGTCGTACTCAAGGCCGTTAGCCCTGAAAACAGCCGGAAGGTTTCCTTCTACCATCGCCCTTAATTCGGCGCCCGCGATAACCGAATTTACGCCGAAAAGTTTTGCTTTTTCCGGTTCTATGTCTATCTGGTATTCAGGCTTTCCGGAACGGAAATTTGTGCTTAAATCGACAAGCCCCGGAATGTTTCTGAATTTTGCTATAAGCTGGTCGGCAAGCCCCGAAAGCTGTTTTGTGTCTCTGGCAAATACCATAAGAGAAAAAGGTTTTCTATTGCCGCCGGGCATTCCGCTGCTTGGGTCGTTTAGCGAGATTATTACGGACGGGTCAAGCGCTCCGGCAAGTTTTTGCCGGATTACAGTTTTAACGTCTTCTGTGGACAGCGTTCTTTTTCTGTAGTTTACCAAACGCACGTAAATATCGGCTACGTTTAGTTCTCTGTTATTATTACCTATTGAAACAACGGCAAACTCCACTTCCCCAAGCGCCATTATTATATCTTCTATCTGCAGACAAACGGAATTGGTTCTCGCAAGCGAAGCGTCGGGCGCGGTTTCCACTACTATTCTGAATTCTCCGGATTCCGAAACCGGCATAAAATTCGTAGGGATTTTTTTAATCAGCATTAAAGAGGCGGCAAAAATCAGAACCGTTATAAACAAAGCTTTAATTTTATTTTTAAGGATAATTTTAATTGCTTTTACATAGAAAGAAAGCGTAATTTCATAGAACTTATCGAACCATACGACGGTTAATGTTCTTATAATTCCGCTTGTTATTCGTACAAATTTTCCTGGCTTATTTTTCTTTGCCTGCGCGTGCGACGGTATTATGTAGGCCGAAAGCATAGGCGCGATTGTCAAAGCGTCTAAAACCGATATAAACATCGCGAAAACTACCGTAAGGCCGAACTCTTTAAAGAACTGTCCTATTATTCCGCTTAAAAAACCTACGGGTAAAAATACCGCTATAACGGAAGCAGTCACGGCGATAACCGCAAGAGAAACCTCGTCCGTTCCTTTTTGCGCGGCTTCATCGGGCTCTTCGCCTTCTTCGTAATGCCTGTAAATATTTTCGCGCACAACTATGGCGTCGTCTATCAAAAGCCCGACGGCAAGCGACAATGACATAAGGGAAATTATATTTATGCTGAAATCAAAAAAGTACATAAAAATAAACGCGCCTATAAGGCTGTTAGGGAGAGCCAGCGCCGTGATAAACGTCGAACGCCAGCTTGCGAGGAAGAAATATACAACGACGATCGCGAGAAAAATTCCTTCGAAAATCGTGTTTCTGACGTCCGTGATATTATCTCTTATGGCGTTTGCGTTGTCTGTGACCACGGTAAGCCACGGGTTTCCTTTTGTGCCTTTGTAACGTGCGTTAAGTTCCGCTACTTTCTTAAGAACGCCGTTTGAAATGTTGACTTCATTTGCTTTTGACTGTTTGTAAACCCTTAAAAGCAGAGTCTGTTCCCTTATAAGTTTTCCGTCTTCTCTAAGGTTTATTCTGCCCATTGTGAAACGTTCCATTATCGTGTCTTTGACTATTGCAAGGTCACCGACCGTAACGGGGACTTCATTGCCGTGAAAATTTACGACGACATTTTTAATGGATTCTACGGTTCTGTATTCGCCTATGGAGCGGAAAGAAACGTCGTCATATCCGACTGAAAGTCTCCCTACGGGGACGTTCATGCTGTTGTTTGCAATAGCGTTAGAAACGGCAGTCAGCGTTGTGTCGAATCTGTTTAATTTTTCGCGGTCAACCATGACCTGAACTTCTCTTCTTGTGCCGCCTGCCATCCATATTCTCGACACTCCGTCAACTCTTAAAAGTTCCTTCCTGAAATATTCGTCTCCGAAATCAAACAATTCTTTCGGGTCGAGTTCGGCTTTAAGGCTTATTGTCATAACCGGAGCCGATTCAGGGTCGAGTTTTAATATTATGGGTTCGGTTATATCTTCCGGAAAACCTCTTCGGATTTCGGCTATTTTGTCTTTTACTTCCTGAAGAGCTATTTCCGGATTTTTTGACAGCTCAAATTCCGCGTAAGTCGTAGAAATTCCGTCCTGGCTGATTGAAGTTATATGTTTTAATCCTGAAATCGCGCTTATGGCGTTTTCAACTCTGTTAGAGACCCTGTTTTCTATTTCCTCGGGCCCTGCTCCGGGATAAGTTATTGAAACCTGAACATACGGAAATTCCACGTCCGGCATCATTCGTATCGGCATTCTGGACATAAAAATAAGGCCTATTATTATCATGGCCATAAGAAGTGAAAAAACAAAAGTCGGACGCCTGATGGCTAATCTTGCTAAATTCATATAATCCTCTTGTAAATAAATTTATTGGATAACATTGCTATTATATCTTTTTCGGGTAAATTTTATGTTAATTTTTAGTTAAGTCACTTCAAACTATCGTTTAAAATTATACAAAAAAATGCTTAAATAAATATATGAACAACAATGTAAACTTAAAATTAAAATCGAATAAACCCGAACTTTTGCTTCCGGCAGGTTCTCTTGAGGGATTAAAAACCGCGTTTTTATACGGCGCGGACGCCGTATATGCGGGTATACCGGAAATATCGCTGCGCGCAAAATCCAAATTTCCTTTGGAAGAAATAGAAGAAGGAGTTTCATTTACCCGTAAAGCCGGCAAAAAAATTTATTTTACGTTAAATCTGTTTTCGCATAACGCCGATATTTCCCGTATTGAAAATTTTGTTAAAACCATAAAAAACCTTAATCCTGACGGCGTTATTGTTTCAGATCCAGGAATTTTTCAATACGTGAAAAAAGAAATTCCCAAAATGCCTGTACATGTTTCAACGCAGGCAAACGTCTGCTCTTGGCTTACCGTAGATTTTTGGAAAAATATGGACGCGGATTTATGCGTTTTGGGAAGAGAAGTAAGTTTTGCGCAAGCTTGTGAAATCAGAAAAAGATGCGAAGACATCCGCCTTGAAATTTTTGTACACGGCGCGATGTGCGTAAGTTATTCGGGCAGATGTTTAATGTCCGCTTTTATGGCTTCGCGAAGCGCAAACCGCGGAGCGTGCGCGCATTCGTGCAGGTGGAAATATAAGAGTAAATTGCTTTTGGAAGAGGAGCTTCGTCCGGGGGAATATTTAGAGCTTGAAGAAGACGAACACGGCTCATATATCCTTAATTCAAAAGATTTATGCCTTATGCCAAAACTCGATAAAATTTTGTCGGCAGGTTTTGACTCTTTAAAAATCGAAGGCAGAAATAAAAGCGAATATTATGTTGCCCAAACGGCAAGAATATATCGTAAAGCGATTGACGATTATTTTGAAAGTCATGAAAATTGGATGGCAGACATTTATATGAAAGAGCTTTTAACTCTGCAAAACAGGGGATATACTTTAGGATTTTTCGACGGCATACCCGGACAGGAAGCGCAGGACTATGCAGACACGGCAAGCAGGAGCGAATGGCGAAACGCCGGAGTTGTAAAAGAAAATAAAAACGGAGCGCTTAAAATAGAGCTTAGACATAAACTCAAAAAAGGAGACGAAATTGAAATTTTGTCTCCTTTGCGTTTTGAGCCGGTAAAAATAAAACTTGATAAAATGTTTGATGCCGACCACGGAAGACTTGTGGAAGAAATAGCCCCGGGGAAAACAAAGCAGTCCGTAATAATCCAAATAGAAAGGGAAATTTGTTCCCGTGTTCCTGAAAATACCGTTATACGTTTGAAAATCTGAATATTTTGTTACGTCAAAATTTTTTTGCTAATATATTTGGAATTGTTAAGGCGCGGATGTAAAGTTTACATAGACAAAAAAAAGGAGGATACAATGTTTAAAAAATTAGTTTTTGCCGTTATGTTTGTCGTTGTCGCCGTATCTTTGTCTTTTGCGGAGTTTGGCGTTATCGGAAGATGGGGGCAGATTTTGGGAACTACGGAATTTGATTTTAATTCCGTCGCAGTGCCCGGCAACAGAAGCGAAGCGGACGCCGGAGTCTGGGGAATAGACGTTTTCTTAGGCAAAGAAGGAATGTTCGGTTTGGCTGAAAACGTCAGCTTCGGCGTAAGGCTCGGCTATTCGCAATTCGGAAAAAATCATCTTGTAGATCCGGACGCCGAACTTACTTCAAAAATTTTCGCGACTACGGAAAATCTGTATATAAAATTTCAGCTGCACGAAAAGTTTGCAATTGCCGGAAGCGCCGGAGTTTTTACCGCGTTTAACACTTTTGAATATACCGATATTTCTACAGGGCAAAAGAAAACAGACGTGTCGTGGCAGGTTCTGCCCAACGTTTCAGGCAGCGCGGAGTTCAGGCCAATAGACTTTTTAGCAGTCGGTTTTGAAATAGGATATATGTTTAACGGAAAATTTAATTACGCGGATTTCAGCGTAGCCCATACGGAAATTTACAGGGACATATCCGGCTTTAATTACAATTTCTTTGTGAAATTATACTTAGCTTAACAAAAAGACAGGCAGGTTTTTCAAGAGACCCTGCAATGAATATGTCAGAAAAAAGACACTCCCTCTTTTCTCCGGGGAGTGTCTTTTTTACGGTAGGAAATAGCGCGTGATATTTATTTTAAAATGCAGAAAGTATTTTATTTGCCTAAAACGATTTTAACCAACTCAAGAGGTTCGACAATTTTTCCATTTTTATAAACACGCATATTGCCGCCTGAAATTTCGTCAATCAATATAACCTGCCCGTTATTTCTTCCGAATTCAAGCTTGATATCGTAAAGCTCGCAGCCGTATTTAGCAAGATCGTCTTTTACCATTATACATATTTTTTTAGTTTGCTCTTTTAATGACTCATATTCATCATTGTTAAGAATATTCAAAATTGCCAGCGCGTCTTTTGTAATAAGCGGATCTCCGCGCTCATCATCTTTTAATGTAACTTCCACATAGGCGTTTAAATCTTGTCCTTCTTTGGCATATTGGCCGTAACGGCGCATGAAACTTCCTACGGCTTTAAAACGGCAGATAACCTCTATTCCGTTGCCAAAAACCGTAGCCGGCAAAACCTCCATTGTATTGTTTTCAATGTCGGATTTTACATAGTGAGTTTTTATGCCGTTTTTTTGAAGCAATTCGAAAAAATGTGTTGTAAGCCTAAGACCGCCTTTACCCATTCCTTCAATGGAAAGCCCAACCGTGTTTGCGCCGGGATCAAAAACGCCGTCCGTTCCTGTTACGTCGTCTTTGAATTTCAAAAGATAATTTCCGTTTTCAAGCGCGAAAACTGTTTTGGTTTTACCTTCATAAACGTGTTTCATAGTAAACGTCTCCTTATATTTTGGATTTTTTTATCTGCGCATGCGATGTGCTTCTCCCATATGCCCGCCTTCCATATGTCCGCCGCCTCTGTGTTCGTCTCTTATTATCACGGGCCCGCCGACAACCGGTTCGATATACGGGTCGTAAAACGGATCATATACTACAGGTTCCACGACAGGTTCTTCAACTACTTCTCTGCCGATAATTTTTCCGTCCGGAGTTTCTATAATTTCCTCTCTTACGGGCGGAGCAATTACGCAGCCTCCTAAAGCAAATATCACAAGCGTTAAGCAAATATACTTCATATATCCCTCCGGTTATACGTTTTCAAAATAAGCCGTACTAAAATTTCAACTATTTTACAAAATATTGAATGCTTTTGTTAACTCTGTGTAGTATCTCATAACATATTGGACTTTTTGTGATTAAGAAGTGTTAAAGCGCAATGAAGCGGTGTTTGGTAATTTAAAGCTCTGTGATGTCTCTTGTTATTATACCAAAAAATATAGTCTTC
>Ga0123356_10002176_pt1 | contig 21070 bp, 16 predicted proteins | sample TergutEmb28metaG_2_FD_92546 | JGI IMG/M metagenome (GOLD analysis project Ga0123356, IMG submission 92546) | Embiratermes neotenicus P3 segment gut microbial communities from Petit-Saut dam, French Guiana - Emb289 P3 | ecosystem: Host-associated > Arthropoda: Insects > Digestive system > Gut ... | reverse complement strand
GAACCGGCGTCGAGCTACTTCGACACGACAAACTTGCCGATTGCTAAGGCTCCCGATGTTTGATCGTGGGGAGCGAACGCGATGCCCTTCACTTCGCTCACGTCGAGTGGCGCGCCGGTCTTGGCGTGGGGAGGTTGAAAGAAGGGATTCGGACGAATCTCATCGAATGGAATCCGAACCAGCTGCCACACGCCGCCCTGCAGCTCCCTCCATGCCGTGTAAGCGACACCATTGCGATCAAGGAACGATAACGAGAGCTTCACCGGATGTGTGGGCTTGATCTGAAACAAAATCGCGCGCCCGCTGGTCCAATCCCGGTGCTCTGCTGCGCACTGTACGTCACGGCCCGCTGGGTCCTTGGTAGGTAGGGGGTACTCCACCCGTAGCACGTGCTCTTCGGAAACCGATGGATCGCGACCGAGGCTCAAGTGGACATCTGGGTTGTCGGCGCGAACGCCGGCTAGCCCATCGTCGTACGCTTGAATGACGATCATAGGTTTGGCCTCCCCCCTCCTCGGCGGGGCGGTTGACTGTGCCGCCCAACCCGCCAGCCCGACCGTCCCCAACCTCGACGCGAAAGCGAGTTGGCTCAGGAGAAAAAGCAGTCGCAAGAGCACTACGATTCCCACGCACGGAGTGTACCACCGCCACGCCCGATCACATGGCGTCACTGCCGCCAGACGCAAGCATCGTTGGATCTTTCCTCATGCCAATATTTCGCGGTTCTCCAGCCCCAGATGGAAGAAGCGGTTCTTCAGTGTTCATCAGACGCTTACGTTCCTGGTGGTCAAGCCGGCAAGAAACCACCCTGTCATTTTTCCGTTTACAGCGATGGATTTCCTGACTGCCCTGGACAGGATGTGGAGGCTGGAGTCAAACCGGCGCGTGAACGACGGGGGCGAAGTCACGTCGTTGCATAACAAAACCGTCGGTCCGTTGCTGGGAAACTACCTCACCATGTGCGTGATTGGCATGGATCGATACTATCGTCCAATGGTGCGATTTTGGCACCCGCGAGATAATCCTCGCGTTCGACGGTCCTACCCTGGTCCAAAGGAAGATCGTCACCACGGAAAAACCCAAAGCAAACGCTTTATGAAAAGGAGAACCCCGATGTCAGACTTTCTAGAGAGTGGAGCAAGAGTTGAAGGAGCCGGGGGTCTGAGAATTTTCTTTCGGTCGCTGCGGCCAAAAGAAACCCCTCGCGCATTTGTCGTCATCGTCCCGGGTTTTAATGCCCACAGTGGCTACTACGAGTGGGCTGCCGAGCAATTTGTTGCCGCTGGCCTGGCCGCGTACGCTGTGGACCTGCGCGGCCGCGGAAAGTCAGATGGTGAGCGTTTCTATGTCGACAATTTTGAGGATTACGTCAGTGATGTTGAGGCAGTGGTCGCGGTGGCAAAATCGCGAGAACCAGGTTTGCCCTTTTTCCTGCTCGGTCACAGCGCAGGCGGCGTCGTCTCCTGCCTATACGCGCTCGCTCACCAGGCCGAACTGGCTGGACTAATCTGCGAAAGCTTCGCCCACGAGTTGCCCGCTCCCGATTTTGCCCTCGCGGTTTTCAAAGGGCTGGGCCACCTTGCGCCCCACGCCCACATCCTTCATCTTCCCAATGAGCGCTTCTCGCGCGACCCGAAAGTCGTGGAAGCCATGAACGAAGATCCGCTCATTGCCCACGAAACGCAACCGACGCGAACGATGGCCGCACTGGTTCGCGCCGATGAGCGACTCAAGAAGGAGTTCCCGTTGATTACCCAGCCGCTCCTGATTCTTCACGGCACCGCTGACCAGAACACGAAGTCCAGCGGAAGCCAACACTTTTACGATCGGGCCGGCTCCCCCGACAAGACGCTGAAGCTTTACGAGGGAGGTTTTCACGACCTTCTCAACGACACCGACAAGCACCTGGTCATGCAGGACATCGAGGACTGGATCAATGTTCGGCTCCCCGCCACAGTGGGAACGCCGGCTCTGGCGCATGGCGCTCAATCCTGAGCCATCAGTTTCTCCGTTACGAGCAAGTCGCAAGTTATCGGTCCGTGTGACAAGGGGAGGTCCGGGCTTAGGAAGGTCGCGAGCGTAATACAGATTTGGACGAAGCCGCTGTCGCGGCGGACGCTACCGCGTGTTCGGGGGGGCGGCTGTTTCGTGGAAGCATTTCCAGTCTCAACGAAATTTGGGCGAAACGGCCATTGAAGCCCCATACATATGGATATAGCGCCCCCGCGTCCGCCGCCGACAGCGCCTTCCTCCAAATCGAGCCCTATCGCAAATGTGCTGGCGGGGCACCTCGCGGCTTCAGGGCGCCGGCGCACGCCAACTGTCCTCCTGCTTGGGCTGGGAGATCGCCTGAAGCAGATAGCCCACCGGAAAGAGCAAACCCTAGAACGGCAGCGGCCAAATCGACATAGTGACCGCCGCTGTGCTCAAGTCCCCAATGCATACCGGGAAGCAGCTGCAGGGCTTCGCACACGTGTGTGAGCACGACCAACACCATGCATCCCGCTCCGAGAAGCTGTATGAACTGATACGGGGTCTTTCCGCGAAGCCACATGATTACCGAACCGGAAAGCAGCAGAGAGGCTGGCAAGAGCGCGACTAGAGCTTTGAACAATGGAACATTCATGGGGCAACACCCTTTGCGCCAAGAATAACTGACGATGACTGATCCGGCAGTGCAACGGCATGGATCGCTCTTTTGATTGCGAAATTCGTAAAAATATGCGATGATCGCAAAATGGAAACAGTTGATGAAATTGCGCTGATCGTTATCCGGAGCGGCGAGGATGAACTCCGCGACACAAAAAAGAGAGCGGCGACTCCCGAAGCGGCCGCGTTGCTAGCCGAGCGGCGGCGCCTCCTGGCAACTCAGCTTCTAAAGGGCATGACGGACGGTCGATTCGACTCAGATCCACTCCTGACAATCCTTGCTGGTCTGCGTCGTCAGCGCCTTGAAGCTGAGATGACCAGCAGGCTACTCGTGGCCTATGGGCGGAAGTTCATGCGGCCTCGTCCCTACCGGCTTGTCGACCTGGCTGATGCCATGGGTATGTCGATTTCAGGACTGCGGACGGTGTACTCGGGCGATGAAATCGATCAGGTTGCGAAGGTTCTTGGGCGAAAACCTAACCCCCGGGTGCGCGAAGGAGAAAACGAATGAGAATCAACCTGGAGCACGCTGTCGTCGCAAGCACCGATAGCGAGTCCGCGGCGCGCCGTTTTGCTGAGATCATGGGCCTTCGAGTGGGTGACCGGGAAGGCGTAGACGGCAAGTTTGTCTCGGTGCGTGTGAATGATGAGTTGCGGCTATTCTTCGTTACCGCTGATAACGTCATGAGCCAGCATCTGGCCTTCGTCGTGGACGATCCATTGATGAATCGGATTATCGATCAGCTTCAGCGAATGGGCATCCCGTTCGGCAGTAGCCCCCATGATGCCACAAACGGTCGCACAGATCATCCTCTGGCGGAGCGCGGGGTGTTCTGGGCTGACCCCGATGGCCATCTCTTCGAAGTAATGACGGGGGTTATTGGTTCGCCAAAATAACACACGTGCCTGTCGCGCTGCCCTTGAATCGCGGACTGCCCTAAGGCGGTTCAATTGTTCTTTTCGGAGTTGCGCTACCGTTGGCCGTGAGATTTTGAACCAGACCTAGGCCAGCTGGCGAAGCCGAGCATGAGATAACGCGCGACATTTTCACTCTGGCGTCATCGCGCCTTGGGATGTGTTGATGTGGTGTTTGGATGTTGAGTTGTATCGTGGTGGAGAGAGGTCGATTCTTAACGGTTCAAATGGTTTACTGCCTCGCCTTCAAAGTATAATTCTCCTCATTTCGGTGGGTTGTGCTCGACGCGGATCGTTCCCCGGGGTCAGATTGAGTTCAGCTCCGGTCATTTTGCGATCCCGAACCCTCCTCACCCTTGGTCTAGGGACTAACCTCCGACTCTTTGATAGCAGAGGGGAATTTTATGCCGAAGCCAAGACACGTGTCTCCGTCTGGAACCGCGCGGAGCAGGCTCGCCACCATTGTGGAGTCTTCTGAAGATGCGATCATCTCCAAGAATCTGGATGGGGTGATTACCAGTTGGAATGCAGCGGCGCAGCGTATTTTCGGATATTCGGAGGGGGAAGCGGTCGGAGAGCCGATTAGCATTCTCATCCCTGTCGAACTTCGGGACCAGGAGGACAGAATAGTTGCCAGGCTAAGAGCCGGAGAGCGTATCGAGCACTACGAGACCATTCGAATCTCAAAAACACTCCAAAAAGTCAATGTGTCCCTGTGCATTTCCCCCATCAGGGATTCGACTGGCAGGATCCTGGGCTTTTCAATAATCGCGCGGGATATTGCTCAGCGCAAGCGGGCGGAAGAGGCACTACGCGCCAGCGAGGAACGGGTGCGATTGGCACAGCAAGCCGCTCGCATAGGAATTTTTGAGTGGAATATTCAGACAGGAGTCAATACTTGGACACCTGAACTGGAAACGATGTACGGCCTGCCGCCGGGCGGGTTTGGCGGAACCCAAACTGCCTTCGAGAATCTGGTTCATCCCGATGATCGGGCAAGAGTGATCGAGTTGAATAATTGGGCGTTGAACAGTGGGCAACCGACCAACGGAGAATGGCGGGTGGTATGGCCTGACGGCAGTGTTCACTGGATCTCCGGGCGCTGGCAGCTGTTTACGAATGAGTCGGGGGAGCCTTCGCGAATGATCGGCGTCAACGGCGATGTCACCGAGCGCAAACTGGCGGAGGAGGCACTTCGCGAGAGCGAACAGCGGCTAAGGCTGGCAACGCAGGTGGGACGGATGTACGCTTATGAGTGGGATGTCAAGACGAACTCGGTAGTGCGATCTTCGGAACATGTCAAAATCCTAGGTCTCAAAGAGCCGCTGAACTCCCAGCTGCACCACTTCGTCGATAAAATCCATCCAGACGACCGCCCAAAATTTCTTGCCGCCATTGCTGCCCTGACTCCCCAAAACCCCACTGCTGAAGTTACCTATCGGGCGCTGGCTTCCGACGGAACTTCAGTTTGGCTGAAGAGCAATGGACGCGGGTTCTTCAATGCCGAAGGCGAAATACTGCGGGTGATCGGTATGGTGGCAGATGTAACCGACGTCAAACGGGCAGAGGAGTCACTGGCGGGCATGACGCGGAAATTGATCGAAGCACAGGAGCAGGAACGCGCTCGGATTGGAAGAGAGCTTCACGACGATATCAACCAAAGACTTGCGTTGTTGTCGGTGGAACTCGGACAATTGCAGGATGATCCCTCCGATCTTCGCGACCGCGTGCAGGGACTCCAGAACGCGATCGCTGAGATTTCCGACAACGTCCAAACCCTATCCCACGAATTGCACTCCTCCAAACTGGAATATCTGGGGGTTGTCGCTGGCATAAATAGCTGGTGCAAGGAATTTGGGAAGCGGCAGAGAATGGAAATCGAGTTCAGCAGCAACGTGCTCAGTGTCGTACCAAGGGAAATCGGACTTACCTTGCTCCGCGTTCTACAGGAAGCGGTCCATAACGCGATCAAGCACAGCGGGGTAAGAAAGGTGTCGGTGCAACTCCGCGAAGATTCCCATGAGATTGATTTAGTTGTCCGCGATGCGGGCAAAGGATTCGAGGCCGAAGCAGCCTTACAAGCGGACGGGCTGGGTTTGACAAGTATGCGCGAACGCGTGCGGTTAGTGTATGGAACGATTGAAATCGACTCGAGGCCGATGGCTGGAACGACAATTCATGTTCGCGTGCCGCTGCGGTCAGAAGACACTTCACAGCGAGCCGTCGGATAGCCCCGGCATCGTCGTGCGATGCAGCGCGAGTCAGATTTTCGGGGTGGCTTCTTTTTGAGCAACCCCGGTTTGACCAGCTGAGTGCTTATTGGAATAAAGCCGTCAAAGCAGGCCTGGCAGAACCGATCGCAACACTCACGGACGATGGCAAACCTGAAGTCATCTTGAGGGCACGGGGTTTCCTTCTCTCCCGAAAGGGGAACCAGGGAAAAACTGCCAACCACCGGGAACCGGAAGCAGTCACGTCATAGAGCTGTGAACTTGTCAGCATTAGCGAAGCGCCATTCACGGTGTTACCATCGCCAGCGAGAACCCGAAAGTTGAAAATCGATCCTGCAAAGCAACTTAGAAAATCGGGGCGACAAACGAAATCCTGCGCTCGGTGCGCTGACCGCATTTAACAGGTACAACAACGCCTGGTTCCGCGCGGCAGATCCACTTGTCGTTTTGAACGATAATGCTGGCCGCGTTTGATCCCCGGGGGGGGCCATGAAATGATCGCCTGCCGGACGTTTTACACGCTGTTCTTCCTCTTTGTCGTCGTGTGTTCGGTTCTTGGGCAAGACGAGTCTGCTGAATCCCTCCCTCGGTCCGCTCCGACCAGCACAACCATCGGGCTGATTTTACCGGTCGGCACACCTCTCCAGATTGCACTAGACAACGAAGTGCGCATCACAAAGGTTGACCAGGCCATCCATGGGCGGGTTGTACAGCCGGTCTATGCCTTTGATCACCTGGTCATCCCGGTCGGCACTGAAGTGACAGGGCACATCTCGAAAATAAACGGCATATCAGGCAAGACGCGAACACTAGCCATCCTGAATCTTGATTTAACGCCGACGCACTCGATCGAGGTTGAGTTCGATGAGCTGGTGCTTGCCGACAGCAGGCACATTCGTCTGCACACCTTCGTCACTCCTGGTTCGGGACAAGTCCTCCGGCTCGCCAGTGCCGGTGAACACGCCAAAAAGAGCAAAGTCAAGACCGCTGCATCTCAAAAGATGGAACAGGCTAAGCAGGAATGGCACGACGCGATGATGCAGGTAAAAGAACCAGGAAAGATGCACCGTGTGCTGAGATATGGACTGGCTCAGCTTCCGGTCCACCCGCAATATATCGATGCCGGAACGCTGTACTTCGCCGAATTGCAGCAACCGCTCGATTTTGGAAGCGAACCCCTGACTACACAAACCGTATCCACCCTCGGCACAGCGCCCCCGCCTGGGAGTCTTGTCCACGCGATCCTGGCCACACCCCTTAATTCTGCGGTCACGCCAAAGGGGGCGGGAGTGGAAGCCCTGATTTCGCAGCCGCTGTTTGACGGAGACCGACTCATTCTTCCACAGGGAAGCCGCTTGAGAGGTTCCGTGCTTCAGGTGCGGCCGGCACGCCGACTGCACCGCAACGGACAACTGCGCATCGCATTTCGCGAGTTGGTGCTTCCTGAGGGAACAGCACAAAAAGTGGAGACGACCCTGGAAGGGATTCAATCCGGTGCAGAGGACCATGCGCAGCTGGATACGGAAGGAGGTGCTCGGGCTACATCCTCCAAATCGCGTTATGCCTCCACCGGCCTCTCGGTGGGGCTCGCCCTGACCGGACAGGGAGGCAAGAGGGACGTCGGCGAGGCGGGTCCCCTCGCCGGAGGTGCAACGGCGTTCAAACTCGTGGGCATTGTCATAGGTGTGTTTGTCCGCTCTCATTCGCTGGCCATCGTGATGAGTGCCTATGGTGGAAGCCGGTCAATTTATAACAATTTCCTGGGACGTGGACGCAACATCATTTTTCCGAAGAACACCGTCATGGAGATTGGGTTCGGGGATCGAACTGCTCTACCCATGCCGGCTTCTCCGTAAAAACGATGAATAAGGTCCGCCACTTCTTGCACCACGCCGGATTAGCTGCTGGTTGTTTTGGGCTTTCGTTGCTTGTTGTAGGCACTAATTCGGACTGGATAAATGACTGAACCGCCAGCTTATTCTATGAATGCTATTTGTGCCTGAGAGCAGCTATTGGTTCGAGATTCATCGCTCGCATAGCGGGCAACATTGCGGCCAGCAGGCAGGTGAGAATCAGCGTGAGCGAAGCAATCGCTACGGTCAAGGGATCGGCAAAGGAAAGCGAGAACAGCATGCTTGCGAAAGTCTGCGAAACGCCGATGGCGATTGGAATCCCAATCGCAACGCCAAGCAATGTCACCTGAGAGGCCTCGCGCAGGATCAGGCTAACAATGCCAGCTCGCCGTGAGCCCATCGCCATGCGTATCCCGATTTCCGCAGTGCGCAAACTGACCGAACACATTAAGAGACCAAACAGCCCAAATCCGGCCACCGCAAGTCCAATCGCAGCAAAAAAGCTGGAAAGCGTTGCGGTCATCGTCTCATTCACCATCGCGCTCTCGCTTCTTTGGGCGATCGTGCTGGTCGCGGTTGAAAACTCGCGGCCAAATGATTCGGCTTCATGCTCCACCGTTTGAGCAAAGCCGGCAACATCGGTCCCTCGGACCAGCAAGGCTCCTCCGTTGGCATCACCAAACTGGGGTGATGCGAGAAAAATGAACGTCCCGCCGGCATCGCGTACATCGAGAAGTCTTGCAGCCCGGGAAACACCAATAATCTCCAGATCCTGATAGTCCGGGTACACTCCGAAGCGGACATGTTTGCCGATGGCGTCTTCTGCAGGGAAAAGATGTTTGGCCAGGGCGTTGTCGACAATTGCGACTGGGCGATGACTCTTGTCATCGGACCAGCTGAAGTCGCGGCCGGCCAATAATGGAATGCCGAGTGTTCTAAAAAATCCGGGACAAACGACCATCTGGGCGGCTGCCACCACGTCAGCCGGATTGGAATTGTGCAATCTGGAGACCGTGTCTTTCCAGGCATAATCAGCACCCAGCACCGGAACTTCGGAAAAGGAGACAGAGCTAACCGAAGGCAGGCTCGCAATGGAGTCGGTAAGTTGCCTGCGGTAACCGTCGGCTCGCGGATGATTGTCTTGCTGAAGCGGACTGAGATTGAATTCCCAAACCGCAACCTTATCGAATCCGGGATTGAAGGATTTGAGGCTCTGCAGCGTCCTGAGGAAAAGCCCGGCAGCTTCCAGCAGGATCAGCGAGATGGCCACCTGGGAAATGATGAGCGCTTTGCCAAGCCGCCCGGCTCGACGTCCCACCATACGCTCGGTCTGCTGTAGCGCGGAACCAGGATATTTCCGCGAAAGCAACCAGGCTGGAAACACGCCCGTGAGAGCTCCGGTGAGGAGAGCGGCAACTGCGGCGTAGAACAACACGCGCCAGTCAGGCTTCACATCCAGCAGAGCAGGAATCGTCTGCCCACGGGTCATCAACACAATGAGGAAATGACTACCCCACAGCGATAGCACAAGAGCCAGCAATGATCCGGTGAAAGAGAGGAGCATCGTCTCGGCAACAAATTGTCGAACCGCTTGCCAGGGGCTGGCTCCGAGCGCGATGCGGGTGCTGATCTCGTGCCGCCGCTGGATGGCCCGAGCCAGCGTGAGGCTCGCGAGATTCACGCAGATCACCAGCAGAATGAGAGCAACAATACCGAACAGCAGGTTCAGCGGCTTCTGGATCTTGCTCCGAAGATTTTCCGAGTCAATCGCACCATTGGCCGCCGGGTCCACCTGCAGGCCCATAGTGAGGAAAGACTGCCTGCGTTCGCCCGCGTTTTCCGTGGGCACGGTGTCCAACAGCAACTGCGGCCAAAACGACTGGAGTTGGGCTGTAGCGCTCTCGACGGTATTGCCGGTGGCCAGCCTGCCAGTGGCAAACAACCACAGAAGCCGGCGGTTTTCCACGTCCGCTGGATCGAGCAGCGCACCCGCCGGAACGGTGATCTCCGGCGGAGATCCCAGCGTCATGCCGGTGAACCCCTTCTGGGTAACGCCAATAATGGTAAACAGTTTTCCATCAATGTGTATCGTCTTGCCGACGATCGCGGGATCTCCCGCAAAGCGAGTCTTCCACAGTTCATAGCCGATCACTGCAACCTGCGCGAACTTGCTACCCTGCACATCGCTCGCATTGATCAAACGTCCAAGAAGCGGAGTGGTTTCCAGGGTCGAGTAGTAGTTGTCCGTAACCGACCGAACATCTGAAAGAGATATCTTCCCGCCGATCTCGACAGCTGATTCTCTACCCGGTGTCCAGGCGCAAATGCCGGTGAAGACCCGCTGTCCACGTTCCAGCTCGGTAAACATCGGATAGGAAATCGGTGTTCGCGAACGGTTCCGGTAATTGCCCGAAATGTCGACCAGCTGTTCCGGATGTGGCAGCGGCAGCGGGCGTAGAACGAGGGCGTTTACGACACTGAAAACCGAGACGTCCGCTCCGATGCCAACTGCAAGCGCGATCAAAAAAATACCTGCAAAGAGCGGGCTACGCGAAAAGCACTTCAGACTATAAATAAAATCCCGATAGACGGATTGCATAGAGAGTCCCGCGCACAGCGCCATCAGGCGCAATCGATCGTCTGGCGGGCAGTAACGACAAATCCCTCTGGAAGCGCCGGTCGACTGCCTCGCCAACCGCATGACCTGTTACCCATGATACATCGCAATATCCTGCGGCACCTCAATTGTCCCTGCGACTCGACCCTACGCAAAGCTTGCCAAACACACTCGGTCTGTGGCCGATCCATATCGGCAGTCCACAGACCGGACATGGGGTCGCGGCGAATTCTCTCGATCATCGGAAGCTGTCGACGGATTCAAGCTAACCGTGCGTGACTATCTGGGCGCCGCACTACCCGGCCTGGCGAATCGGCAGTTACAACGGGTGTCCCAGCTTACACCCACCGCCTGAGCCGCGCGCCGACCAATAGCCCTACAACCAAGAACGGTCAGGTACGGTTTTGGCTAGACGCTTACAAGTGAGTCGTCTTGGCACTCACTCATTGGATGAGAAATCCCGAATTAAATCCTTCCCAAGCGATTGGCTCGCCCTCGGCGTAACTTTCGGTTTATTCGTCAGATCCGAACGGAAGACGGCCGGCTGGTTTCACCAGTTCCCTCTCGCATCGCCGGCGAGGCCGGCCAACGTTTGCGCCGCTCCCGTTTGTTGGTTCTGCCAGGCGAAGCCATGAAGGCGGCGGTTGAGCTCTTCCCTGCCGCCATCAAAAGCTTTCAATCGGGTGATCCGGACGCAGCTTTTCAACGCGGCGCCCTTTGCTCGGGTCGAGGGGGCGCATCAAGTGCTGCCAGAAAAGCTTTCCACAGTGTCGCATTGGGAGTAAAAGCCCGGCGCTCGCGTCCGAAGCTTCAGAGTTCAACGCCCCCCTGGTTGTCGCATCGACCTTTCAATCGCTTCCAGTCCCATACTCATCGTTATGACGTTCGTAGCACCTTCGACTAGAGAGCGCACAAAGTATTTGCCGTTGGCGTTGACGCAGTCGTTCTCTACCTGCCGAGCTTCGTTCGAGATGTCTTGCGAAGAGTGAACATTTCTCCTGATATCGGCAATCATTTCGCCGCGCGCGCCGTTGTACCGGCTGTAAATCGTGGCGAAGCCCCACAGACGTCCGTCAGCCCGCTTCAAATACTCCTGCTGCCATTTCGGCATGGAGCCAAACTGCGATGGAAGAGTTTGTATAAACTGATCTTTTTCTGCCTGTGTAGGCGGCGCGATCCCGGCAGCCAGCGCAACCAGACGGTTTGAATAGAACATGCTTTCGACATGGGTTTTGGTGATGATCATTCCACCGGAGTTGACTAGTACCGGGTTATACTTCAGAACCATTTTGCCAAAAGGATAGCTCTGCCACTCGCGAAAAGCCTGCTGGTTTTGCCCGAACGCCTGCCACACGTCGTCGCGAAGCACTGCCATTCCCCAGCGGTCGCGCTTACCGTCAGAGCCGGGGGGCGCATCTTGCAGCCACTGCACCGTATTTTTGTAGAACTCCATCTGTTTGGCCGGTTCTTTTTGAAAGTAGGCAATCAGGTCAGCTCTGAGTGCGGCAGTATCCGATGGAGAGAAGTCAGCGCCGGCTTGGATTTGCGCAAATTGAAGCGCCCGTTGAATCATCCCCTCCGTCAGTGAATAGCCGCCGGACTGGATGACCACCGGCGACGTCTCCGAGGACAAGAACTTCACAAGAACCATCTTAAAGTTCCCGCGACCGTCGGACCTCCACGTGTCCTCCTGGGGGGAAAACCAAGCCATTTGTATCCAAGCGGATCGTTTTGGGTCGTAGATTTCGTAAGTATCTTGCAATTCAATCGACGCCACGAAGCCGTTGTCGACCTCTTGCACGGTGTTTACCGTGATCCTGAACTGGCTATGGCGCTCTCGCGGCAAGCTTGCCGGCAGGTTCTGCCGCCACTCCGCATACGAGGTGCGTCTTCCGTCCGGAGCAACGAGGACCAAAGTCGGATCGAACAACGAAACAATTTTTGCTATGTCGTGACGGGACCAGGCGTCAGCATCCTCGGCATAAAGCTGCTCGACCCGCCGCTTTTGGGCAGCGTCAATGGCCGGGCCCGAAGAGGACCGGCCTTGTCCACATGCCGCCACCGAGAACATGACGCCGAGAGCGGACACAAGGGCCATTCCAGAGAGAAGAGCGACACGATTTTTGTTCTCCATGCGTCCTGCGGTTTTGATGCCAACGCTCTTTACAGAGGTCCCAACCATTTCCACCCCTCCAAAGCACTCCGTGATATTCCTTCCTCAGTCGCCAGATGCGGCTTCTCCACCGATACGTGTTTCCCCAGCGCTCTCCGTGCCAACGGAACATGAAAGCGATCGTGCACGGCAATGACGACGAAGCTCAACTCGAGGATCATTCCGCAGATCGCCCCCGTCTCGATTGGCGCACGCTGGGCGCAGCCGATGGGACATTTCAGTGAACAGCCCTGCATCAGGGTCGGCGATCGCCTCTCGTTCAATGTTGGCGGCTTTCGCGATAGCATCCGCGTGAGCATTCAGCGCCCAATTACCGTCGACCCGGATTCTCTCTGAACATTTGCTGGAGGCGCTCATGTCAAACTGCCCTTTCCGATGCCGGTACCAGCCACGGCTGCAACAGGAGGTTTCCCCGGGGCTCCCGACGGCCGATTCGTCCGTAGGCGGTCGGCTTTCGGTATGCCTCAGGGGGTGAATCGTCATCTGGCGACGATTCCTTCGAACCCGCCCCCTTTTTTGTTTAGTTCCCGAATAAAACAGCTTCTTCTCCGGAATCTTGGGGGACGTTTGTTCCACATTCTGGCCTCCCCCGCGAATGCGATTCGGCATCGACTTTGCGGCAAAACCCGGCTCAGTATCAACGGCCTGGGTGTGACCAGTGAGTGAATTTCATGTGACCTGCCTCGATGATCCTGTGGCAGAGTCGATGGGAAGCAGCAAAAGTTGGGGGTTAACCCCTTGCGGTGATTGCCTATCGTTGCAGAATGAGCACTTTACAGCGCATTGAGTCGCAAGCAAAAGATGGAATCACCGCGACGGCCGAATTGGTTACTCCGGATGACGGCCCCTGTCAATCCGCCGGTGAGGTTGGGTCTGAAATTGGCCGCCGCCGAGCGAATTGTGGCTTGGCTGCAAGAAACTTAGAAAACGAGAGATTCGTCGGATACGCTTCCGCTCCAGCGCAGGGCTGAGCGCTGCGTCGAGCGCCTTAAATTTAAGGGCGAAGCTGCTGTTTTATTCCGCAGGGCGGGAATGTTAGAATCGCGGTCTAGAATTGGAGCTCTATCCCCGTGAAAGAAGCTGCCCAGTCTTCCTACCTGGCCCGCTTCGACCTCTTCGAAGTCAATCCGCGGTCGGGAGAGCTGTCGAAGAATGGGGAAAGGATCAGGCTGCGGGAGCAATCGTTCCAGGTGCTTGCCATGTTGCTGGAGCGGCCCGGCGAAGTGATCACTCGCCAAGAGATTCAGCAAAGACTCTGGCCCAATGACACGGTGGTCGAGTTCGAAAATAGCATCAACGCGGCCATCAGGCGGCTTCGGGCCGCTTTAGGGGACTCCAGCGAGGAGCCCAGATACGTCGAGACCCTGGCGCGTCGCGGGTATCGCTTTAAGGCATCGGTCGTGTGGACCGAATCCCAGCCTCGAGAAGCGCAAGCCGCTGCCCCTCGGATGGTTTCGCCGCCGGTAGATTCTCCGGCCTCTCACCTGATTGGCAAGAGAGTTTCTCATTATCGTGTACTTGAGATCCTCGGTGGCGGGGGTATGGGAGTGGTCTACAAGGCAGAGGACCTGACCCTCGGACGTTGGGTGGCGATGAAATTTCTGCCGGAAGAGCGGGGACAGGATGCGAAGGCGCGAGAGCGCTTCGAGCGCGAGGCGCGCGCCGTTTCCTCGCTCAGCCACCCCAACGTTTGCCCCATCTACGAATTCGACGAGTACGAAGGCCAACCCTTCATCGTGATGGAGTTGCTACACGGAAAGACGCTGCGGGAGCGTCTCGCCGAAGGAGCCTTTCGCTTGACCGATACGGCGGGACTGGATATCGCCGTACAGGTCGCCAGTGGTCTGGAAGCGGCCCACGAGACGGGCATCATCCACCGCGACATCAAGCCCGCGAACATCTTCGTTACCGAAAAGAACGTCGCGAAGATTCTGGACTTCGGCGTGGCCAAGGTGCTGGAAGCTGGCGAGGCCCAGGAACTGGCTGCGACGGCTAGTGGAGGGGGAATCTCGTCGAAGGCTGTCGCGGAGAACCTTACCCGCTCGGGATTGAAGCCGGGTACTGCGGGTTACATGTCCCCCGAGCAGATTCGTGGCGACCCGCTGGACGTCCGTACAGACATTTTCTCGTTTGGGGTGGTGCTGTACGAGATGGCAACCGGCGACCGTGCCTTCCGAGGTGAGACGGAACGAATCCAGCAAGAAGCCGTCCTCACAGGCAATCCAAGGTCCGCGCGCCAATTGACACCGGAGCTCTCGCCCAAACTGGAGGCGGTGATAAGCAAGTGCCTGGAGAAAGCGCGCGACGAACGCTATCGAAATGGGTCGGAATTACACCGGGCGTTGGTTGAAGTCCAGCACCATGAGTCCGCTCGGCGACACGAGGAACGTAAGTCTAAAGCGACAAGACGCTTGGCCTTTAGCTCGTTGATCATTCTTGCATGTGCGTTGGGGATAACCGCTGGCGTCAAGTATTGGCGCTCCCATCCAGCCATAAAGCTCACCGATAAAGACACCATTGTGCTCTCCGACTTCACGAACACTACCGGCGACCCGGTCTTCGACGACACCCTGAAGCAGGGACTGTCGGTTGAGCTTGAGCAATCGCCATTTCTCAAGCTGCTTTCCGAAGACAAGGTGAACCGCACTCTAAAGATGATGGGTCGTCAGGCTGGTGAAAGCGTGACGCCGGCGCTTGCGCGCGAGATCTGCCAGCGAACCGGCAGCAAAGCGACACTGACGAGTTCCATTGCGGCGCTCGGCAGTCAGTACGTGATTGGCCTGAAGGCGGTCGACTGCCAGACCGGGGACACGATGGCCGAAGCGCAGCAGCAGGCACCAAGCAAAGAAGCGGTACTCAAGGCGCTCGACGCCGCGGGCGCGACCATGCGCGGCCGGCTCGGCGAGTCGCTGAGTTCGGTTCAGAGATATGCAACCCCACTCGAGGAAGCGACGACGCCCTCGCTCGAGGCGCTAAACGCCTATAGCCTGGGACACAAGACCCTCAATACGAAGGGCTATACGGCCGCGCTGCCCTTCTACAAACGGGCGGTCGAACTCGATCCAAATTTTGCCATGGCCTACGGAAACATATCTTCTATTTACCACAACCTCAACGAAATTGGCCGGGGGGCGGAAAATGGACGTAAGGCTTTCGAGCTGCGGCACAAGGTAAGCGAACGGGAGCGATTCAGCATCGAGTCAACGTATTACTACACCACGGGGGAACTGGAGAATGCGGCACAGGTCTACAAACTATGGCAGCAAACTTATCCGAGGGATGCTACGCCTGTTTTAGACTTGGGAGCCGTGTCCAATGTTCTCGGGAACTATGAAAAGGCTTTGGATGAAGGCAAGGAGGCGATGCAGCTGGATCCCGACAATGTGTTGAGCTATGTCAACCTTAGCGCTTACTACGCGAACCTCAACCGTCTGGAAGAGGCAGAGGCCGTGTTGAAACAGGCGGAGGAGCGCAAGCTGGAAAGCGAGGACCTGCTAGTTAATCGCTATCTATTGGCTTTCCTGAAAGGCGACGAAGGGTACATGGAAAAGTTGGCCGCCAGCGCCATGGGCAAGCCGGGCACCGAAGACTTGCTGCTGGCCATGCAAGCTGACACAGAGGCGTGGTATGGAAAGTTAGAAAGGGCACGAGAACTGACCCGGCGTGCGATGGATTCAGCCCAGCACAACGACGCCGAAGAGAGTGCTGCGATGTATGAGGCAGCTGCCGGGCTGCGCGAGGTGGAGTCAGGCAATCGGGATCAGGCGCGGGCCAATGTCAATACGGCCGTGAAGCTGGCCCAGAACCGTGACGTGCGGGCAGTCGCGGCACTAGTCTTGGCCCGAGCAGGCGATACGGGGGCGGCGGCGAAACTGGCTGCCGAGCTCGATACGGCATTCCCCTTGGACACGCTGGTCCAGAGGTATTGGCTGCCTACAATTCGAGCCGCGATCGCCTTAGAGCGCAAAGACCCCCGCCGGGCAATTGAGCTGCTCCAGACATCGAGCATGATCGAACTGGGCAGCCCAGGAGCGTTCGACGTTTTACCGTTGTGCCCCGTCTATTTGCGGGGAGAAGCCTATCTCATGCTCAGGGACGGCAAGGCTGCGGCCGCAGAATTTCAAAAGTTTATCGACCACCCGGGAGTGGTGGCGAACTTTCCATGGGGAGTGCTGGCGCGCCTCGGATTGGCGCGCGCTTACGCGACGGAGGATGATGCCAAGGCCCGTACCGCGTACCAGGATTTCCTCACGCTCTGGAAAGATGCTGATCCGGACGTTCCAATCCTGAAGCAAGCTAAAACCGAGTATGCCAAATTTTCAAAACCTAAAGCGGTCCCCGCAGAGGCTTCTTCGGGAAGTGCGATTGCGTCCACGCCGAATAGAGGCCATACTCCTCATCGCTGATCGCGCTCGGAATATGCTGCGATCGAATGACCGACAGGGCGAACAGGAAACACACCACGATAGCCGAAGCCGCCGCAAATGCTCCCATGTGTCGCCGCATGCCCGACTCCCAGGAAGAATGCTGTTTAGTAGTGCGAACGAACAACTTTCGAAAATCTTGTGGGTACTTTCTCTCGGTCCTCAGCGGTCTGGGTCCATTTTTCCTTTTGTGATGACGATTTCAGTTGTCGCGCACAACTGACGGCAACGATGTTTCATCAGCTAAGGCTCATGATTGTGCTCCGGGTCGTTCGGCGAAGGCCGAGTACATCGTCCCACCAAACCGCGAGGGCCGAGTCGTCAGTTTCACCACTCGTTCTAGCCCCGCCTCGCTGAAGAGTTGGCGGAGTCTTTCGAAACCGACCGGATATGGTCCCCATCTGTTCGGCTTCGATCGTTCATACTCCACGATCAAAAAGCGATCCGCCACGGACCGAAGCCTTTTTAGGAATATCTGCTGCTCTTGAACAAAGTGCAGCGTGTTTGCCATGAGAATTCCCGCGACCGTTGGTAGAGAGAGGCTGGAACTCTGCAGATCCCGAACCATCTTACGAATCTGCACTCCGTTCTGCTGGTCTGGAATTCCCTCCAAGGCTCTCCGGTCGAAATCGACGGCATAGATCGTGCTACCGGGAGCCAGCAATTGAGCTAGGGCTACCGTGAACGTCCCCCTTCCGGAACCAAGATCACACCATGATTGAGGTTGCGCCCATTCAATGAGTGGTGTCCGAATCAGTGCCGTGGCCTCGCTGGTGTTCATGTCTTGCCGGCACTTTGCCGATTCCGGTGTTGGGTAAACTGTTCTCCCTCGGAACCGTCGGTGCGAGGTTCGTGCTCCTCACTGCCACAACTCCCTGAATTGGAACATTGTGGAACATGATCGCAAAATCGGTGCCTCTGTGGCAGTGTTTGCCTCAACGCTCGAACCGCCCCAGGCGGCCCGAACCTTTCAACACGATTATAGTTTCTTTGTTAAGAACAGGAATTCTGGGGTTCGTGGTTGCGGAAGGCAATGAGTCCGCCCTTCGGGGGCGGGGATTTTCGAGGCATAACGGGTCTAGGTGGCCCGACGAGAAGCGTTCTTCCGCGCGGCAGCGGCCAAACTACACGATGTCGGGCACAGAGAGTACCCGGAAGCCGTTGGAGAGTCCATAACTCTTTAGCGTGCGGCAAACGACCGCGCCGCTGGCAATTCGCGACTTGCCCACAACGTTGCGGACAAATTCCAAGTTGACACTATCTGCAACCGTGGGAACTTCATTCCACTTGGCTTCAAAGAGTTCCAGCTTCCCGGCGACAACCACGACGAAATCGACTTCACGCGTGCGGTCTCGCCAAAAGAACAAACTGCCCACGCGCCCGCCCGGGAGTTTCCTGAACCGCCGGAGTGGAAATCCGGCTGGCGTACGCAACGAGTCAGTGCGCTGGCAACACTATCAGCAGACGCCTACTGGCGCGGCTGAGTATGTTGCTTCGTAAACGGCCCCCGCTGTACTGCAAGATCTGCTCGGCGACATTCGGGGGACAACAAAATCACGAACACGATGATGAACGGATGTGGGAAGTTGGACAGCCCGTAATACCTGCGAAGTCTTCGAAGACTTGCGCCTCGATACCCAATCTGTACGTCTCTGTTCCAACACTTCGACGCCGCTCTCGCGTCGGCTCGCCGTGGCTCGCTACACCGTCAACAGCTGACTTTTCATTCACAACCTTGCCGGTTTAACCGGCGCAGGGAGGTAAGCATGACCATCCGGCTTCCAATCACAGCGGTACTTTTCTTGATTTTGGCGGAGTGCCCGTTGTCGCTCTCCCAAACCGCGGACAATTCTGCGGATATCCAACAACTCAAATCTCAGGTACTGTCTCAGCAAGCCGTACTGGAGCAGCAGCAGGCGCAGATTCACGAGCTGCAATCGGCGTTGGCCCGGCAGGAAAGAATGCTGTTCAACGCTGTGCGGGGCGGAACAGGCGGCGCTCTGCTAACTCCGGTAGACGATCGCCTAGTGGATCTGCTGAATCCGCAGGGCGCGTCTGGGGCGCAGCAGCAGGAAACGCCACCCAGTGAAAGCCCGCAGTTGCCGAGCGAACCGCCGATTGTAGCAAGCGAGGGTCCGCTGACGCCAGAGCAGCAACAGGTACAGGACGAGCTTCAACGCGGTCCTGAGATCGCCGATATCACGCCAGAAACGCCTGCCCTGAGATTGGGCCCTGCCCAAATACGGCTGCTCGGTTACCCGGCGATGACCATGCTTTGGCGGTCTGTCAACTCTGGCGGCAATGTTGGAACCAGCTTCGGAAGCATTCCATACAGCAACAGCGTCGCAGGCAATACCAGCGAATTTCGCATCTCACCGCAGAGCACTCGCCTGGCGCTGCGTGCGGATGCTGATCTGAAGACAAGCTATGCAGCCGGGTACTTCGAAATGGACTTTGGCGGCTCGCCCATTGCAGACAACGTCGCGGTCACTAGCTCAAGCTTCCCTTTCCGCATTCGCCAGGCGTGGTTTGACTGGGGAAGGGGCAAATGGGAGCTGACGGGCGGCCAATTGTTTTCGTTGATGACGCCGAACAAGAAAGACATCCTCCCTTGGCCGGGCGATGTCGCCACTACCCAGGTGATTGACACCAACTACATTGTCGGTTTGGTCCAAGCTCGCACACCACAGTTTAGAGTCGTTTATCACCAGTCGAAGAAATTGGCATGGGGATTTTCTATAGAGAATCCCGAGCAGCAGGTGGGTAACTCCGTGGTGTTCCCGACCGACCTGATGGGAACCACAAGCAGTCAATACAACGGGTCGGGTGGCACGCAGTTGAAGGTGCCGAACATGACTCCGGACTTCGTGGTGAAGGGATCGTATGACACGAAGATAAATGCGGACCGCGGTCTGCATCTTGATGTGGGCACAGTAATCCGTGTCTTCCGCAGCTACGATGGAAGTACAAGTCTCTCGGGCAAGGACTATGCCTTCGGGTGGGGCCTGGGCGCGAACTCCAACGTGGAATTCACGAAAAAGGTCCGGTACGTTCTCAATGGCTTCGCCAGCGCTGGAGGCGGCCGCTACATCGGCGCTCTGGCGCCCGATGTGATCATCAAGCCGAACGGGCAGATTTCTCCGATTCACTCCTACTCGTGGGTGACGGGCCTTGAAATTGCACCAAATAAGGACACGGGCTGGTATGCCTACTACGGCGGAGTGTATGCGCAGAAAAATGCCGCATTGAACAGCGACGGCGCCTGCTGTGTGGGATTCGGGTATCCGGGGGCAAGCAACTCGGCCAACCGCCTGATTTCGCAAATCACAGGTGGTTACTCTCGCGTATTCTGGAAATTTGAAAATTTAGGGTCCATGCAGTGGGGCGTTCAGTACGCCTACCAGTGGCTGCAACCCTGGGTCGCCGGAAAAGGGCCATCGCAGGCGCAGCAGCACATGGTTTTCACACAGGTGCGGTACAACCTGCCCTAACTCGGCCCCAGAGTCGAAAGAGGCCATCCCGCTGGGAATGGCTTCTTCAGTGGTGTGCCGAGCGCGTTCGACAGCTCGAGGGTGAAAGTCCAAAGCGAAGCGAAGGGGCGAAATCATACTCGTCGCGAGACCTGCAACAGCTGAACAACGGCGGCGAGCTGACCAGCGTCGAGTTGATCAAGGACGCTGGTCACAGCCGCCGGATTTAACCACGCTCGCCATGCGGCAAACGGATTTCTCACGAAGACATCCTGCACGAGTTCGGCCTCGATGAATGACCGAACCATCAGGAACCCAGCGAATCGGGGTTATCTGGTCGCCCGAGGCCCCCGCCGATCTTCCCGCGATCGCCTGCGAGACTGCGATGAGATTCGCCAACTGCAGCGGCGACGTGAAGAAATTCAAACCGCCGTTCACGGCCTCCGTTTCCGTTGTGGCGACTACCGCGTATTCTTCGATAAGGAGGACGAGAAAACGGTCAACATCACCGAGGTTTGTAACCGCCGTGGAGCCCACCAATCCGGCGAATGGAGCCAGACATCGTCTTTCTTGACGTGCAAATGCCCGAAATGAACGGCTTCCAGGTGGTGGAGGCTATCGGCGTGGAGCAGATGCCGGTCACCATCTTTGTCACGGCGTTCGATCGGTACGCAATCCAGGCTTTCGATGCGAATGCTGTAGATTACTTGCTCCAACCGTTTGCGCCCGATCGTCTTT
>Ga0123356_10002175_pt1 | contig 21075 bp, 10 predicted proteins | sample TergutEmb28metaG_2_FD_92546 | JGI IMG/M metagenome (GOLD analysis project Ga0123356, IMG submission 92546) | Embiratermes neotenicus P3 segment gut microbial communities from Petit-Saut dam, French Guiana - Emb289 P3 | ecosystem: Host-associated > Arthropoda: Insects > Digestive system > Gut ... | reverse complement strand
TATGCGTAGCGCTGGCGCTTAAAGCGCGAGGCATCACCGAAGTCTATATCACTGATATCGCTCCCAAACGACTTGAGAAAGCGAAAGAGCTCGGAGTGACCGCCACCATCAACGCGGCTGAACAAGATGTTGTCAAGACAATTACGGATATGAGCGGCGGGGGAGTAGACGTCGTATTTGAGTGCAGCGCGACGCAAACCGCGATCGATCAGTCGATCCAACTGCTCAACAAAGGCGGGATGCTCACGCTCATAGGTATGCCCAGCTCGCCTACTATGGCGTTTGACGTGAACGGGATCCTCATGAAGGAAGCTTATATTTCTTCGATTTTCCGTTACCGTTTCGATTACCCCAAAGCTATCTCGGCAATCGCCAGCGGTACGGCTCCGATCTCGAAAGTCGTATCTCACAGATTCCCGGTTGAGAAACTGGGCGAAGCGATCGAGCTGAACATGGCGGACAAAAACTTAGTGACTAAGATAGTAATAGAGATTTAGATATATTAACATCGGTTCTGAACAAATGTGCAAATAAATCGACCTACGCTATTGCATCTTACGGTTAATAATTGTATGATTTTACGAAGATACTGTCGGTAATTATGTGAAATGTGTGAAAAAGAAATGTTTTGTTAAGTAAATTCACTGTATTCGATCGGTAGTGTCCAAACGTAGCATTTTAAGGAGGGTAAATAATGAAAAAGTATTCCAGAGTATTAGCTATCGCGTTGGCCATCGTATTCGCTATAACGATGGCTGCGTGTAACAACGCCGCGCCCGCGCCTGAGCCAGAGCCCGCGCCCGCGCCAGCGCCAGCAGAACCGGCTCCGGAGCCAGATGCCGAACCGGCTGCCAGCGAGTTTGGGATTCCATGGCCGAATGATGATTACAGAATTGTTTGGACAATGTTCAACGGCTTGAATCCGGTCGCGAGAGATATCGAAGCAGGGTTTGTCAGAGCGGCAAAATCGATAGACCTAAATCTGTGGGTCATGGACAACGAGCTTGACCCGATAGTCATGAACGCTAACGCCGATATGGCTATAGCGGCAGGCGACGTCGATTTCTACGTCCTTTACACAAATGACATCGCCTCCAATCCGCAGATCATGACCAAGCTTACTGAGGCGGGCATTCCGGTCCTGACTCAGGGTACTGCCGCTATCGCGGAAGACGGTACTGAAGCTCCTCTCTTCTTCACGCATGAAGACAACTACGACTCAGCCTTCCTGGCCGGGTCAGCTGTAGCCGAGGCCGCGAAAGCCAAGGGCTGGACCGAAGATGAGATCGTATATGTAAGCATGGGCTTCCTTGAGGCCGGTGGAGTCTTCCTGACCCGTACCGAAGGCGCCCTCGCCGGTGTACAGTCCGTATTCCCGGGGATCACCGCGGATGCCGGTAACTACATCGAGACAAGCTCAACCGGAAGCGCCGAGGTTGCTCACCAGAGGACAGCCGACATCCTGACGACTCTTCCAGCGGACAAGAAGCTTATCGGCTGGACACACTCGGATGACGTAACCGGAAGCATGATGGCAGCTATTGAGTCTGCCGGACGTCTCGACGACGCTTTACTGGTCAGCAACGGCCTTACGATACAGATGCTTGACATGCTTAGGGATCCTAACAGCATCGTAATCGGAATGATCGACCTGAGCTTTGGCGAATGGGGAACGATTATCCTGACGTACGTCATCAACTATCTGAATGATGGCACCCCGATTCCGCCGACCATCAGCGCGCCATACAAGCTGGTCACCCCCGCGAATGTGGATCAATACTATCCTAAGTAATAGCATTCGTACTAACTGGTAATTATCAACCAGAGCCGGGTCACGCTACTAGTGTGACCCGGCTGATAATCGAATTTGGTTAAATCAAGACAACTATGTCAGGAGCGTAGAAGATTGAGTAATATTCTTGAAGCAAGGAATATCAACAAATCCTTTGGTACGGCTCATGTATTGCGAGACGTGAGCTTTGAGCTGCGTCATGGCGAGATACATGGTCTTATCGGTGAAAACGGAGCCGGAAAGTCTACATTGATCAAAATCATCGGCGGGGATTATACCCTGGACTCGGGAGAGCTTTTCTATGAAGACAAGCCTGTAAGCGTTAACAAGCCGGCAGACTCACTCTCGTTAGGCATCAGGATAATATATCAGGAATTTAATCTGGCAAGATCATTGACCGTAGCTGAAAATATCTTTATCGGCCATATGCCCCGTACTAAAAACGGCTTTGTTGACTGGAAGGAAACATACCGCCGCGCTGAGGAACTGCTCGCGGACATGGGTATACTTGTCGACGTTCATGAAAAAGTAAGCGATATATCGGTCGCGGAACAGCAGTTGGTCGAGATCGCGAAAGCCTTGAGCCAGGAAGCGCACGTGCTGATAATGGACGAGCCCACTGCCGCGCTCAGCGATCAGGAAACTGATAAATTGTTCAATATCGTACGAGGGCTTCGCGACAAAGGCATTTCAGTCGTATTCATCACGCACAGACTATCGGAACAATTCGCTCTGTCCGACCGTATCACAGTGTTGCGTGACGGCGAAGCGGTAGGCACCCTTGATATAGAGGACGCCACGAACGACATTCTCGTTAAAATGATGGTCGGCCGCGAACTGGCTGACCTGTATCCAAGAAATCGCACGGAACCTGGCGATATCATATTTGAAGCGAAAGATCTTCAGGTAGACAACAGGATCAAAGATATAAGTTTCAATATCCGTAAAGGTGAGATCGTTACTTTCTTTGGCTTGATGGGCGCGGGACAGGATGAAATATGCAAGGCGATACTAGGCGACCCTCCCTTAAAAGGCGGTACGATGAAGCTTTATGGGAATGACTTAAAAATTGAAAACTTGCGCCAGGCAAATAAAAAGGGACTTGGCTATGTGACGAGCGACAGGAGAGAAGAAGGTCTGATTCCTATAATGGGGTTGCAGGGAAATATCACTCTGGCCGCCATGAGAAAGCTCTTCGGATCTATCGGGCTCATTAAACAAAAAACAGAATATGATGTCGCGGAGAAATGGATCGACCGGCTTGGCATAAGGTGTTCCAGCCAAATGCAGCAGATCGCCTTGCTCAGCGGCGGCAATCAGCAAAAGGCCATGATTGCCAGATGGCTCACTAATGACATTAGACTATTGATACTTAACCTTCCGACACGCGGCGTTGACGTGGGCGCGAAAGTAGAGATATACAGACTGCTTGAGGAACTAGCCAACGAAGGCGTCGCGATTTTAGTATTCTCATTGGAACTGCCGGAGGTTTTAGGTATTTCGGATCGTATATATGTGCTCTGCGAAGGGGAAGTGATAGCGGAAGTGCCGATAGAAGAGGCAAATCAGGATATCCTGATGAAACACGCGGTTGCTAAGTTTCTGCATTTTGGAGGTAAAGAAGATGTCTCATAGTAAAACGGAGGGGGTAACGCTTCAAACGAAAGCCCCGACGAGTTTTTTCAGTAATTATGCATTATTATTTGTACTTGCGGGTCTGTTCATCTTCTTTTCGATCAGTTCGCCATACTTCCTGAAACCGATCAACTTTATTAATATATTCATATCGGTATCGGTCATCGGTATCATGTGTACGGCTCAGACCCTGTGTCTAATCGGCAGAGGTCTGGACATTTCTGTCGGCGCGATAGCGGCCATGGTAGGCTGTATACAAGCCAACCTTACGCTGCTTAATACGTTCCCCTGGTATATTGGTATGGCCGCCGGTATAGGATTCGGAGTCGGCATCGGTTATCTAAACGGACTTATCGTTGTAAAATTCAACCTGAACCCGTTCATCGTTACACTGGGTATGATGAACGTGGTCAGAGGCCTGTGTTACGTTATGGTAGACGGCCTGGCGCATTTTATGAACGATCCATTCCTGACGTACTTAGGAAAAGCGAGGTGGGGGGTCATACCTGTATCGATTGTTATACTGGCTCTCGCCTTTGTTGTGCTGACATTCCTGTCGAAAAACACCGTTTTCGGACGCAATATTTACGCGAGCGGCGGTAATATGAAAGCAGCCAGACTCGCGGGTATCAATACCGACAAGAACGCTATCATATTGTTTACGTTATCAGGGTTTATGGCGGCCGTCGCGGGCGCTGTTGCTGTCGGAATCGGCGGTACCGCGATGCCCAGCATGGGTGAGGCTTACGCGCTTGACACGATTACCGCGGTCCTGCTCGGCGGCACGTCGCTGGCAGGCGGATCCGGAGACGTCAGGCGAACTTTCCTTGGTATGCTGATCATCGGAATTATAAATAACGGGATGGCGCTGCTGAACGTTCAGACATTCTGGCAGATAACCGCCAAGGGCGCGCTACTGCTAGGCGCGATCATGCTGGACGCGAGACGAAAACACTAAGCGACTAACTTTTTAGTTCTTATCCATATCAGGACCGCGAGCGCTGCCGATACGATGATCAGCAGCAGCATATCGCCGATCCAGTCAGCTACCGAACCAACGCTGATCCCCGACGGGATCACGTTGTCGACCGTGTTCAGATAATCAAACGCGCGATGATCACCGGCGGTCAGGTATTTGTCACCGGTATCGAAGTCATTCACACGCCCCGCGTTCTTGCTGTCCTCATACGACGCCTTATACCAATCATGGTCTTCTTCAATTATCCTTACATATCCTTCGGTCGGTACGTTTTCAAAAGTAATTGACTGACCATGCTTCAATGTAAACGCGACTTCCCCGTCCTCGCCGGGTCGCAGCGTTCCGGCTGAAGTGACGATACTGTCGAGGAAGGGCCACGGGTCAGTACCGTTCTCAGTGAGGCGCGCTGTGAATTCAAACGATTTTGTCATGTCAGCGTATTCGCCGTCCACCGTTTTGGTGACCGTTACCTCGCCCCAATTCGCGTTGCGCGCGTAATTCACTGTAAAGTATTTGTCCGCGGCGTCCGGCAACCTGTTGTCGAGAATTATTTGAGATGACTCCGAATCCGTGGGCGTGGTTTCAAAAAGCGCGCCCGGCACATTCATATTCCAGTGTGATGACGGAAGACCTTCATTGCGTTTATATGTGACAGTGTCGTAGCCAAGCCGCGGGTTTTCGAGGATCGACCCGTCTATATCCAATGGCACACCGTAAGGAGCGTCGTCCGCCTCTGTGATCTTCGTATATCCGCGGGCTTCAACGCTGTCGCTCGCGTTCCAGTCACGAACAATTACGTCCAAAGGAGTGTAGATATTGTCGAGATCGAGATACGCGGCGTGATATATGTCTTTACCAGTTTCGGCGCCTTTATAGTGTATCTGTATCCAATACCTTCCGTTCGTGTCGGCGGACATCTGATAGAGATGGTGATCACCCGTAACGTCAGTATGTATCAGGTCCAGGTCGGCGCCGGCGCCGCTCACGCCTTTATCGGCCTGATCCGCCGCGGCGAAGCCTGTGTCAAAAGTCTCTTGCGTATATACAGGGTTTTCAACGCTCTCGCGGAACCATTTAACGCCCGCGATGGCTTTGGCTGGGTTGATTCCTGTATTTGTGTGTTCGATTTCTAAATTGATAGTCGCGTTTCCGTAGTGCTTTTTGTCGCTGTTCGCGTTTGTGCCATAACCCCAAAAGGGGTCTTCATGAGAAAGGGTCATGATTCCGGTATTTGTCGCGGGATCATATTCCTCGGGTTTATCCGGCTTGACTACCGGAATGCGACCATCGCGGTATTTTCCGGTTGAGGGCTCGTACATGACATAATCATATATTCCGGCCGGCAGCCACATGTACGCGATGCCGTTTGTATTAGTTGTAGCGTGATATGTATACAGTATGGTTCCGGCGCTTTTTTCGACGTCGATGGACATACTCGTGTCCGGCAGTATGACGTTATTCTCATCGACAAGTTTTAGCGCCAAAAGGTATACGTTTTCTGTTCCGTTATGCGGGTTGAAGTTCACGCGGATCTTACCTTTTAAATTTGTGGAAAACACGTTTCCGCCGGTGATGTTCACGTTCACGGCGCTTCCTTTTCCTCCGCCGACCCCTGAAGAATCATCGTGAGAACTCGTGGCGTCAATAATTCCACCGGAAATACTTATTGTCCCGGTTTGTGAATCAAGGCCGCTTCCGATCCCGGCCGCCTGGTTTGACCCTTTAGCGTATATTTTTCCGCCGGTTATAATGATGTCGCCGCACGCTGAGCCGCCGCCGGCACCGATCCCGGCTCCGGCGTTCTCTGTCACCGCGTCGATATCTCCGCCGCTGATATTTATATATTGTCCGTCTGAGTTGAATCCTCCGCCGATACCCGCGCTGCTGCCAAAAGCTCGGGCGATGACTTTGCCCCCAGTGATCGTTATGTTTCCGCCCTTCGCGTATCCTGTTGTTTGTCCGGGCAAGATGCCGCCGCCGCCGATCCCGGCGCCGCCGTTGATCGCGGCTCCGCTGGCCGCGACCGTACCGCCGTTTATGGTGATCGTGCCGCCGGTGCCGTGACGGCCGCCACCGATACCCGCGCCCGCCTCTGAGCCTTTGGCGGTAACTTTTCCGCCATTGATCGTTATCGTACCGCCGGGAACGGGATTGCCGGAACTCGTGCCGGAATCTCCCGCGCCGATGCCCGCTCCGTAGCTTCCGCCGGTTGAGACGATTACGCCATCATGAATAGTTATGGTCCCGCCGCTGCTTCCCCGGCCTCCGCCGATGCCCGCTCCGCCGCCTCCGCCGGTTGCAGTAATGTCACCGCCTGATATTGATATCACGCCTCCCGCGCCTTGATAGCCGCCGCCGATCCCGGCGCCGCCTCCGCCGATTGCGTTTACTTTTCCGCCTTTGATCGAGATCTCGCCTCCGGGACAGCCGTTTCCGCCGCCGATCCCGGCGCCGTAAGTTCCGCCGTACGCTTCGACATAGCCGCTTACGACGGTGATATTTCCGCCGTCGCCGTTTCTGCCGCCGCCGATGCCGGCGCTGTAGGTGCCGCCTTGAGCCGTGACCGTACCGCCGCTTATGACAATAGTTCCGCCTTTACCGTTAAAACCGCCGCCGATCCCGGCGCCGTATATACCGCCTGTCGCGTTAACCACGCCGCTGTTTACGATTACTTTGCCGCAAGGATCAGATGAATTAGTGTTTGAGCTCGTATATATGCCGCCGATCCCGGCGCTTAGATTTCCTCCGTTGGCTTTCAACGCGCCGGGTCCTTCTATGGTCAATACCGCGCCGGAAGAGACGAATATCCCGGCCTGTTTTACGCCTTCCGTGCCATTGGTTCCGTTGCTGGTGAAAGTGTTCACAGTGTTCTCAACAAGGTACGCCGTAACGTTTGAGCCTCCTTTGATTTGTAGCCTGGACTCAGCCGCGGTCCTTGTGATTCCGGTCAGTATCAACACGCAATTAGCGTTATTTATTATGATAGCTTTGTCGCCGTTTCCTGTTACTTCGTAGACTTTGCCCGAGTCAACAGTATTGATCGTGTATTCAGCGCTGCCGTCGATGATGTTTGTAACCGTGTATCCTCCGTAAACGCCGCCGACCGAAAAGGGCATGATCATATCCTCTTCGGGTTCGGTCTCTTCAGGTAACAAAGACTCCTGTTCTTCGTCAGGCTCTTCAATATCCGAAGTTTCCGGCACTGTTTCATTTTCCTCGGGTTCCGCTTCTTCAGCGGCTATGAATTCCGTATCGTAAAAGTCTTCGGCGAAACCAAAGCTTGAAGACATGATCATCGTGATCAATACAATGAAAACGATGAAAAATCTAACAAGGTTCGCCGCTTTTGAATTTTGTTTTTGTTGGTGTTTCATGTATGCCACCCCCGTTTCCCATATGTTAAGTCTGGGCCTTCGAGCGGCGTGAAGGTCAATACCCTTTGTAAAAAAATATGAAAAAAAGTGATTGATAGCGCGAAAGCGCTATATTTCAACGTTTACGGACGCTGAAATAATATATTCAAATCAAAAGATCCTGAAAACATGTCGATTTTCGCTTTTAAAAGCTTCGAAAACCTCAGGTTTGAGCTATAATTTTATCTTTCATTTCACTGTAATTATATCTGCTCGCGTCATCTTTAAGCTCGGCAACAAGTTCACCGCCGGATTCATATTCATAAGAATCCAGCTCGACGATCAACTCATCGATCTCATCCGTATCAAAAAGCTTGCAGGCTTCAAGCAGTTTCGCGAGCGTGTCCTTGTCCGGTTGTTCCTTTTTCTCTTTCGGGGTTTCCGGGAAAATCTGCGCTATCATTTCACTCATACGCGCCATCAATTCAAATGCCGATTCCATGAAAGGCGGATGGTTCGCCGAAACAAACTCAAAGTCGCCGGCTTTCGCGGCAAGCTCCAGCCTTTCCGCGAGATCGGCCAGATCGTACGCGCAGATCCCGCGGCTCGATCCCTTGATGCCATGCACGGTGATGGCGTAATCGGATATCACTTCTTCACTTACGTACTTGATCGATTCGAGAAGCTCGGTCGTGGACGGGACGAAAGAGCGCAAGATTTGATAATAAGTGTTCTTATCGCCGCCAAACCGTTCTATACCGTTTTCGATGTTCAGGCCGGGGATTTCTCCCTCGAAATCACGCAGCTCGACAGCGTTGTCTTCAGCCAAAAATTCATCCGGGGTTTCAGCCAGCAGTTTTTCCTGATTTTTATCGCGCACCCAATTTCGGATGACAGTGTCAAGTTTTGAGAGCTCAATGGGTTTCGATATAAAAGCTTGAAATCCTTTGCTCAGGAACATGGCTTCGTTACCGGCAAGCGCGTTCGCGGTCAAAGCGATGATCGGGATATTCTTCGCGTAATCGGTATCTACTTGCGTACGTATGATTTCTGTCGCTTCTATTCCATCTATACCGGGCATCATATGATCCATGAATATGGCGTTATAACGCACTTCTTCGTTTCTGATAACGTCGATCGCCTCCTGACCGCCGGTTACGCAGTCGATCTGCATGCCGTATGGCTTCATCAGGCCTTTCGCCACTTCGAGATTTGTCAGATTGTCGTCTACTACAAGCACTCTGGCATACGGTATCTTTATACGCACGAACTTTGAGTTCCGACCGCGCTTGTCTTCTTTATAGCGGAAGTTTTTCAAGCTTTTTACTACGTCATCGCCAATGTGAACGTCAGAGATAAATTTTTGCGCTATCCTTACGATGAAAGTACTGCCGTGCCCGTACTCGCTTTCTACCTCTATCGTCCCGTTCATCATTTCAACGAGGCTCTTAGTGATAGGCAGGCCAAGCCCTGTCCCCTCTGTCTTACGGTTTGATTCCAGATCCAGCTGGGAATAATCCTTAAACAGCTTATCGAGGTTTTCAGGCCGGATGCCCTTTCCGGTGTCTTTGATCCTGATCGTGACCCATACGATCTCATCCTCGCGCTCACACTTCACGCTCAGCTCAACCATACCCTCATCGGTATATTTAATGGCGTTTGACAACAGGTTGTTCATTATCTGTTTTATCCTGAGCTCGTCTCCGTTAAGGCGTGAGAAAACATCTTCCTCAATGTCAAGGACCAGCTTGATAGGCTTTTCCCCTATCCGGAAGAGATTCTGCGTGACGGTATCATTTATAACACTCGGCACATCGTAGTCGACTTCAACCAGTTCCATCTTCCCGGCTTCGATTTTAGAAATGTCCAATATATCATTCACTATACTAAGCAGCATCTCGCCTGAACCGTTGATTTTTTCAAGATTCAGGAATGTTTCTTTGTCGAGATTTTCGCTTTCGAGACTCAGCCCTGACAGGCCTATGATAGCGTTCAAAGGCGTACGCATCTCATGACTCATACTCGCGAGGAAGTCGCTTTTCGCGCTGTTGGCTTTTTGAGTTTCTGTCAGCGCCGCTTCAAGCTTGACCGAAGAATCGTGGATGTCCTGCATCATTTTTTTATATTCACGCAGATCGCGTACATATCCCGCGACCGCGAAGCGATCACCATACGCTACCCGTACAAGCGTTACGTCAGCGGGGATCGGGGTGCCGTCAACCGTCTGATGCATCCATTCAAAGGTACACTTTCCGTCCCTGAGCGCTTTGCTCACATGAAGTACAGCCATTTCGCGCGAACTTGATCCGTCCGGCTGGTACTTTGGCGAGAGATCGTCAAAGCGGGCAAAATACTCCTCCTTGTCTTTGATTTTGAACAGGCGTATAGATTCTTCGTTACAGTCAAAGAGGTTTACGTTTTCATCCCAAAGGTTGACCGCGAGCGGCGTTGTGTCTAAGAGAAGCTGAGTGCGCATGTGCGCCTCACGGATTTCCGCCGCTTGCTCGTTTCGTTTGATCGCGTTTACGAGCATCAGAGCGGCCGAGTTTAGTATCCCGATCTCGCCCTCGGTGTAGTATCGTTCATCAACGCAATCATCGACGCAGAACACCCCCCAAAACTTGTCCTCGTAGAAAAGAGGCAGCGTAATCGTGGACTTTAGCTCAAGTGGACCCAGCAGATCCTGATCTTCTTTTGGAAGCGCTGAAATTGGGCCATTGATACAGCTGCCATGCGAAAATAATTGTATCCAGCTCTCCGGATAGGGCAGGGCCGTTCCGATCGGCACATCAGGGGCCTCGCGGCCTATATCAGATAACCACTTATATTTAAGCACGAAGTGAAGGACGTCGTCACGCGTCTCGTTTGGCCAAAACTGGACGCAATCCGCGTCGAGTGACTCGCCGATAAGCTTCAAGCCTTCAAGCAGCGAATCTTCGAAATTATCTTCATTCGCGGCCGTCAGCATCCTGACCGCTACCTTGTTGATGACATTGAGCAATGAATCTCTCTTTTCGATATCATCCAGCATCTGGACGTGTTCTCTCATGTCTCTTGTGTAACCTGCGATGACAAAGTCATCGTCGTACTCCACGCGCACAAGCGTGACCTCGGTTGGAATCGGGATCCCGTCGGTTGTTTTGAACATAAACTCGGCTTCACACAGGCCTTCGAGGTAAGCCTTTTCAAAATAATCCCGGCCTTTTTCTATAGAATTTTCGCCATCCGGCTGCAGTTCGGGATAAATCTCGAAGTACCGTTCCATGAATTCCAGCTTGTTTTTAAAACCGAACAGTTTGACGGATTCTTCGTTGCATTCAACGAGCTCGAAAACGCCGGGGCTCAATCTTTTCATCAACCGGCACGCGAGAGGCGTCGCGTCAAGCATCAGCATCGCGCGTCTGTGCGCGTCGCCTATCCGGTGCCATCCTTCCTTAATAGTTCTGGCCAGATCTCCGATCTCGTCATCGCGGTCATCGCCTACGATCTCGGATTCTTTCTCGTCTGCCTCCGCGACGCTGACCGTCAGATTGTTCAGAGGCACGAACACAAAGCGGCGCGAGATCGCGCTGCTTGCGAAAGCGTATACGATGAACACCGACATCAGCATTATCACCAGAGGAAGCAGAGTCGTGGTGCTGAACAACGCGTTGCTGTTAAAGAAAGTCACGACCGTCCAGTCGGAGTTCGGCAGCGGCGCGACCGAAGCGTAACTATATTGACCCGTGGACATCTTGACGACCTCAGGCTGCACGCCCGCGTCGAAATAGCCGTCTATCCCGTTCAGATATGAACTCAAAAAGGAAATAAACTCATAATTGTTTGTAACGTCATATATATACCGGGTCTGCACCTCGTCGCTATATTCGTTGAGGTTGCTGTCCATTTGTATGAGCCCGTTCCTGTCTATCACGAATCCCGTGACATGATTTTCGTTGTACCGGTCGAACATCGAATGAAGCACGGAATTTACTTTAAGTCCGGTGCAAAATACTCCGACTACCTCGCCGTGACTAACTACTTTATGGTTTATCCAAAGGCGCCACTGATTCGTCACCTTATCAAGGTCAATGTTAAAAGCGTAAGTTCTGTCTGAGTTGATCAGATCGAAAAACCAGGAATTGTACGGGTCTTCCGGGTCAATGACGTCGAAAGGAACAAACTCTTCAAGGGAGCCGGTCGTTATCGAAAACTCATTGAGCGAATCATTTATCACAAAGTACAATTCCGCGTTTCCGAGCAGGCCTTTGTAGTCCATCATTTCCGTAAACGCCAATGTTCTTTTTATATCGTTTGTTTCATCGGCGAACCAACTGGTCACAGCGCTCGAGCTCGCGACTTTCCGCACAAGAGCGAGATCCTGGCTCGTGAAAGAAGTAAAAACATTTACCGCTTCCAGAGAATAAAAAAACGCGAGATCTTTTGACGCCCTGCTTGTGACATTCGAAACCATTACCATCGAAACGGTTATGATCCCTACAAGAACCAATAGCAACAGGACAATATTTATGTTTCGGACACGCGCGGCGATCTTGCTCCTGCGGTAAATTTGATCTCCTGCCGGATTACCTTCCATTTATTAAATCCCCCTTATCATACGGACTTAAAGTATACCATAGGATTGAAACTGCAAGGGTAGTATACTATACTGTGGAAAATGATGGGGCTGAATAATAACACAACTCTCGTTAAGATTCAGGAGTAAAAAACTATGGAAACAAATACTGTTGAGTACACGGCGCAAACGGCCTCGCCTCTAATTAAAGGTGAGACTAAGCTTAAAATCACTGAAAAATCATTGATTCTGGCCGGCCTGTTCGATGTCGCGGAGATACCGTTCGCGGAAATAAACTCGATCAGCCTGGCAGACTATGTGGTTATCGTAAACGCCGACGGAGGAAACTTTGTTTTTTCCAGGCTCGGCAACTGGTGCCAGCCATTCTTCGATAGTCTTTTAAGGGCGTACAACGCGGCAGTGCTCAGATCTCTGTTCGTGAAAATCGATCCGATCGTAACAGCTAAAGGGGGCTACAGCTATAGTGAAGCCGGGGAAAGCGCGGAAGGCGACGCGCCCGTATATGTTTACGAGAACAGCGTAGTTATGCTGCCTCCTGATCTTTCCGCGAGGCGGGTGCCTTTATGTTTCGCTGACGGGCTGGATAAGGGAGAATTTGAATTGACGATCCGCCTCGATTCAGGTGAAAACTATACATTAACCAAGCTGGGTTACGAAACCGGCGTGTTCGAGAAAGCGGTTGAAAATCAGATCAGAGCGTTACGTGAAAAAACTCTTTCGGCCGTAAAGGAAATCGATCCGTCACTGCAGATGACACAGGCGTCACAGCTCGCGAAACTCGTACCTCAAGGCGCGGCGGCTTCCATCGGGCAGTTCGCCGGCATAGCGCCGTCGTTCGTATCCGCGCTGGAAGAGAAAATCGACGGAACGCGCGCAAAGGATTACTACAAGGTTTTTAAAGAGATGTGCGACCCGGAAAAAATATATGTAGGTTTTCGAAAGAATGAGGCCGCTGATGACAGCGGCGAAGACGCGGAAGGGGTCGAAGAAATGCCGGCCGAGTTTTCAGAGGGCGTCTCAGATCAAATATCAGATACGGAAGCGGTGGCGGAAGAGCCCCCGGAGCCTTTTCTGATCTGGATGATAGCGCCTTCGCCCGACGGACAGTTTGTCGCGATCGAGTTCGCCGAGAAAGACGCCGCCACTTTCGTCTATCGAACAGGCGGCGACGCGGAAAGCTTCGCCATGAAACTGAACAGAGCGCTTGAAGCCATCGATTTTAAACGCGAAGTCATAAGGCTTTCAGACAAAGAATTGCTCAAACCGGAAAACGCTGACTATTACATGGCGTCAAAACGGACGGCGGCACTCAGATTCATCCGCGATTCGTTTGTCGGAAGGGTGATACATTCCAGCCCGGAAGCTTGGAGAAAAAAGCTTAAAGAACTGTGGGGAGTTTTATAGTTCTTCCAGTTGCTCTTCTATTTCCGAAAGAGGCATATCGAAGATTTCAGCGCGGCCGATCTCTTTGAGCAAAACCAGCGGTATCGTGTCTCCGCTCACTTTTTTGTCGCGCATGATATTTTGAAACAAACCGTCAACCGGTTCTTTACAGTTAAACCCGTACTCTACAAGAATTGACTCGATCCGATCTGTGGTGCCGGGGATAGTAATACCGGCCGCCTCGCCGTACATGGCCGCGATATGCATGCCTTCGGCGACCGACGCGCTGTAAGGATAGTGGAAGTACTCGTATTTTGACTCGATCGCGTGCCCGAACGGATGACCGAAGTTTAGCAGCGCGCGCCTGCCCTTATCAAGCTCATCACCCGATACTATTTTAGCTTTGATCCTGACGCAGTCAGTAATGACGTCCATGATTTCAGGAGAAGACGCTTCATATTTCATCGCTTCGATATTATTAAACAGTATTTTGGATTGAATAGCTCCGTATTTTATGACTTCCGCCATGCCCCCGGCGAATTCTTTCTCGGGCAGGGTTTCCAGCAGATCAGGATCTACAAGTACAAGAGACGGCTGATGATAAGCCCCGACAAGATTCTTGCCGGCGGGAATGTCGATAGCTGTGTTTCCGCCGACCGATGAGGCGATCATGGCGAGAAGAGAAGTCGGGATCAGCACATAGTGTACGCCGCGCATCCAGCAGGCAGCTGCGAAACCCGCGACGTCACTGACCACGCCGCCGCCGAGCGCTACCACGAGGCCGCCACGTCCAAGGCCTTCCTCCGCGAATCTTTCGAGAAGCTGTCCGAGCGTCTGCATGTCTTTGCTGTCTTCTCCCGGTTTGATGATCGCGGAAAAACAACTCACGCCTTTTTGCCCGAGCATTTCAAGGAGCGAGGCGCCATACAGATCCCAGACATTATTATCGCTGACAATAGCGACTTTTTCTCGCGCCGGAACATACTCGCAAATACGCGAAGCGGCTTCGCTTTTAAATATCCCCCTGGACACGATCACGTCATAAGACCGGTCTTTTAAATAAACAGGTATAGTCTTCATTATTAATATTGTACGATAGTTATATTACAATTTCAGCGGTCATAAAGGTCTTTTGTGTTACGGAGCACGCGCGCGGCGAGGTCGCGGGACAGCGCGTTTCTGGCGTATTGCCACTTCCAATTGCGGTTATTCACAACGCCGGGCTTGTTCATCCGCGCTTCGGCGCCCAGACCGAGCCAGTCCTGAAGAGGAATGATAGCCGTATCGGCGTTAGAGGCGAGAGCCGCCGCGAGCATGGCGGCCGGCAAGTCTTCCGCCGATTTGATCCCCAGATATTCCATTGCGTAGAGGCGCTCCTTTTTCGAAGCCGAGCGGACCCATCCTGTAAGCGTGTTGTTATCGTGCGTTCCCGTGTAACATGCCGCGTTCTTCTGAATATTGTGCGGCAGGTATGGATTGTCGGGATTTCCTGAAAAAGCGAACTGCATAACCTTCATGCCGGGAAATCCGCTGTAAGTCACGAGGGCCTTAGCGGCTTCGGAAAGGTCACCCAGGTCTTCGGCGATGACATAAAGCCCGGGGTATTCCTTTTTCACCATATCTATAAAGGGCTTGCCGGGCCCCGCGCGCCATTCGCCTTTACCGGAAACGCCGCGACTTACCGGGATAGCGTAGTAATCCGCGAGAGCCCGGAAATGATCGATTCGGACGCCGTCGTAAAGACGCGCCGCCTGCGTCAGCCGATCACGCCAAAGACCGAAAACTTCTTTCTTCCTGTCCCAGGCGTAAACAGGATTGTTCCAGAGTTGACCGTCTTCGGAAAAGTCATCAGGGGGAACGCCGGCGGAAGTATTCGGCCTTCCGTCGCTTCCTACGTCAAACGCGTCTCTGCGCAGCCAAAACTCGGCAGAATCCTCATATACGTAGATGGGCAGGTCGCCTATTATTCCTATGCCTTTCAGGTTGGCGTATTGTTTTAAAGCTTTCCATTGCGAGAAGAATAAGAACTGCTCTCTTCGTACCTTGTCGGTCTGTTTTTGAAACGACTCCTTAAGCGCTGAGAGCGTCTTGGCGGCGGGATTTCTCAGATCCTCAGGCCAGAGGTATAAAGGCTTGCCTCCCTGTGAAAAGCGGACAGCCTCAAATAGCGCGTATTCGTCGAGCCATGATTCGTTTTCCTTCAAAAACAGAGAGTAGTTTTCAGGATCGTCGCGCGAAAGACTTTTATCGATATACTTCGGATCGCCCGCGAAAGCCGAACGTGACTGATAAGGACTGAGACTCTTTCCTACAGGCCCGATGGGAAGTATCTGCCACAGGCTCTGGCCCGCTTCGGCGAGGAAATCTACGAAACGATAAGCCTCCGCGCCGAGCGCGCCCGACCCTTCACCGACAGGCAGCGAAGAAATCGACAACAGTATTCCGGCTCTGCGCCCGGCGTTGCTACCCATTATTCAACTCGATTATCTCAGCGCTAAGCGGCGGCATATCGATCTCAATCAAGTCTTCAAGCTCAATTACGATACGGCGCGGCTCGTTCACTGGATTAATGATCGTCAGTACAGCGTCCGTTCCTATGGCCGCGCCGAAAAAGTCCTTGCCGTCCTTCGCGTATCTAAGAATGCCCAGCACGCTCCCGTCAGTCGAAAAGAAGCGGACATATCCTGTACTCATTACAGGGTGATCGTGGCGCGTCCGGGCGAGATAACGATACCACTCGGCGATTTCTTTGTCTTCAATTGCGAACGCGCGGCGGTTGAACGGGTCAAGAAGCCCGGTCATGCCGTTTTCGTCTCCATAGTATAAAGAAGGTACGCCGGGCAAGGAAAACTGGATCGCTGCCGCCAGTCGCTGGCGCCGGCCGCCGAGCGAGAATTCTTCTTCAGAAAGGCTGAACAGCGCCTGTTCCTGGCGGGACATTCCGCCCGTGTCAACTTCGCTGGAGAGAATAGTGCGCGCGCGGCTGACGTCGTGCGAGGAAATCAAATTCATCAGCGTGAAATACATGGGAGCGGGATGTGTATGGAGTTGGTGCGTGAGAAACCTGCAATAATTCCGGGAGTCGATTTTATTTGTCAGGAATTCGATCGTCTTGTTCAGAAACGGATAGTTCATGACAGAGTCAAGTCCTCGTCCCAGCGCGTACGCGCGCTGTCTGCCGTAACTCTGCTTTGTCGTCGCGTCTTCCCACACTTCACCGAGAAGAAAAGCCTCCGGGTCAGCTTCTTTTACCGCTGTTCGTATAAGTTCAATGATCTCGTCCGGCAATTCGTCCGCGACGTCGAGCCTGTAGCCAAGCGCGCCTTCTTCGATCCAATGCTTAATGACGCTGTCCTTCGCTGTGATAATAAAATCCTGCCAGCCGCGATCGAATTCGTTCACTTCCGGAAGAGTCTCGAAGCCCCACCAGCTTTCGTATTTGTCCGGGTGGTTTTCGAAATTGAACCAACTGAAATATGGGGAGTCCTTGCTTTGATATGCCCCCACGTCAGGATATCGTCCGTATTTGTTGAAATAAATACTGTCATCCCCTGTGTGAGAAAACACTCCGTCTAGTATGATACGTATCCCGGACTCCCGCGCTTCTTCCGCTAACCTTCTAAACGACTCGGCGTCACCGAGGACAGGGTCGATCTTCAAATAATCTCCGGTATTGTAGCGATGGTTTGACGCGGCCTCAAAAATCGGATTGAGATAGAGCAGCGTGGCGCCGAGCTCTTTCAAATACGGAAGCTTTTTCCTGATACCCTCGAGGTCACCTCCGAAAATATCGCTCGGCATGTAATAACTTCTGCCATCCTTAGCCTCGAAAACGGGAAGGTCTTCCCAGTTTTCGTGAAGTTCAAATTCATCACGGCCCATGTTCCTGTGGTATTCGACGCCTGCGCGTACGCCTTCCTCATCTCCCGCGCAAAAACGGTCGGGAAATATTTGATACATCACAGAGGTTTTTACCCAGTCAGGCGTAGTAAAGGCGGGATCGTAAACCGTCAGCTGGAAAGCAGGAGGAGGGTTCCGGTATATCCGTCCTAGGCCGCTCGCATAGGGCAGGTCAGCGCCGTAATAGCATACCGCGCCGCCGCGCAGCCGCACCTCAAACCAGTACCAGAGAACCATGGGGACGGTTCCTGTGGCGCACCTGAAGGTGAACGATCCGATAGCAAGACAGAAGGGGACGGTCCTTGTGTCTTGTGTGTCTTCAAGACACAAGGACCGTCCCCTTCTGTCTTGCTGCTTGCAGGAACCGTCCCCTTGGTTCAGCACTTGCAACGTCACTGATTCCACCTCCAGCTTATCGATCTGCAGCGTGAGTGTGACTTCCGTGCCGCAGGGGACCGCGCCGAGAGGAGAACGGAACGCTTCTTTGGTGCTGTCATGTATGATATTCACGTCTTCGACAAGAATGCCGTCGAAATATTGCTGCTCCATCAGTCCGCGAGGCACTCGAGATGCCAGATATTATCCGAATACTCCTGAATGGTGCGGTCCGAAGAAAAGAATCCAGAGCAAATCGTGTTTTTCGCGCTCATTCGTTTCCAGAGCTCTTTGTTTTTGTACGCGGCCATTAGTTTGGCGAACACCTTGTCATATGAATCAAAGTCGTAAAGCACGAAGTACTTATCAGCCTTACCGCTGCCGCTCTCCAGGAGCGATCCTAAAAGGTCGCCGTACTGCCTTCCGTTATGAACAGGCAGCGCGCCTGAAACCAATGTGTCAAGAACGCGTTTAAGCTCCGCGTTTCCTTCCGGCAAGGCTTTCGGATCGTAAGCGCCTGTCTTGTTCAGTTCGTTCAGTTCCTCAACGAGAGCGCCGAAGATGAAAATATCGTCCTCGCCGACTTCTTCGAATATTTCAATATTCGCGCCGTCCATCGTGCCTATCGTAACGGCGCCGTTCATCATGAACTTCATGTTTCCCGTGCCTGAGGCCTCGAGCCCCGCGGTCGAAAGCTGTTCACTTATGTCTGTAGCCGGCATGAGCCGCTCGGCCACCGAAACATTGTAGTCCTCTATGAAAACGACTTTTAAAATGTCACGAACGGCCGGGTCCGCGTCAATGAACTCAGAGACTGAAAGGATGAGGCGGATGATTTCTTTTGCCATATAGTACCCGGGCGCCGCTTTAGCCGCGAAGAGGAATGTCGTCGGCACGATGTCAGCGGCGGGATCGTCCTTCAGCCTGTAGTACAGACAGAGGATATGCAGGATCTTCAGTAATTGCCGTTTGTATTCGTGAAGTCTTTTTGCCTGCACGTCGAAGATCGTGTCAGGATCGATTTTCACGCCCTGCTTCGCCATCATATATTCGGCGAAGCGCTCTTTGTTGTCACGTTTGATAAGGGCCGCCGCTTCACAAAACTCAGGATCATCGATCCAGTCGCGCAGCTTTTCGAATTCCTTGTATTTTTTAAGGAAAGTCCTTCCTATACGGCTTTCGATTTCGGTTGTAAGCGCGGGGTTGGATTTCGCGAGCCAGCGCCTAGTCGTGATACCGTTTGTTACGCCGAGAAACTTATCCGGATAGAGCACGTAGAATTCGCGGAAAGTTTGGGTCTTGATTATGTTCGCGTGCAGCTGCGACACGCCGTTGACTTTTCCGCAAACAGCTATACAGAGATTGGCCATCCGTATTTCGCCGCCGTTGATGATCGACATTTCATCCATCTTTTGCAGATCGCCCGGCCATTTTTGCCAGATAGTGTCCCGGAATTTCCGGTCGATCACGGTTATGATCTTGTGTATGCGGGGCAGCAGCGTTTCGAGCATGCTTTCGTTCCAGCGCTCGAGCGCCTCGCGCATGATCGTGTGGTTTGTATAGTTGAACATGCGGAAAGCGATCGCGCTGGCTTCGTCCCATGACAAGCCTTCGTCGTCGAGCAATATGCGGATCAGCTCCGGGATCGCGAGCGTCGGATGCGTGTCGTTGATCTGTATTGTGTAATAGTCGGGCAGCGTCCGTACGTCACCGTGGTGTTTTTTATGTCTGTGAACGAGGAATTGCATGGACGCGGACGTGAAGAAGTAAAATTGTTTGAGCCTGAGCATGCGCCCTTGCTCGTGATTGTCTTCGGGATAAAGGACCTGCGATATAGACTCGACGAGCGCGCTTTCTTCCACGGCCCTCGCGTAGTCGCCTTTATTGAAGTACTTCATATCGAGTTCGGTCTTGGCTTTTGCCTCCCACAATCTTAGCGTTGCAGGCGTTTTGCTCTCATATCCTATGATCGGCATATCGTACGGATAAGCCAGCACGCTGGTATAGTCGTGGTGTTCGACGGTGAGGCCCTTATCCGTCCACACTTCTTTTATATATCCGCCGTACCGGACTTCTTCTTTGTCATCCGGCCTCGCGATCTCCCATACGTTTCCCTTGCTTAACCAGTCGTCGTTCGTTTCCTGCTGCTCGCCGTCCACGATCATTTGCCTGAACAGGCCGTGCTCATAGCGAATACAGCAGCCGGTCACAGGCATTTCAAGAGTCGACAGAGAGTCTAAGAAACACGCGGCCAGTCTTCCGAGACCGCCGTTGCCAAGACCCGCGTCGGATTCCTGCTCCTCGATCATGTCGAGATCAAAACCAAGTTCTTTAACGGCGGCGCTGTATTCGTCGTAAAGGCCGAGGTTTATGATATTGTTCGTAAGCGCGCGGCCAACGAGAAATTCCGCCGACAGGTAATAAAGTCTTTTAGCTCCGCGCCGGTGAACTTCCTTGCTCGCCTCGGCCCATCTGTCCATTATCAGGTCGCGAACAGTGCGCGCGGCCGCCTGATAGACGTCTTCCGCCGTAGCTTCGTCAGGCGTTACGCCGACGGAACGCCGCAGTTTCTTTATGATTTCTTCTTTGATGTGTTCTTTTGTCATACTCCTACAACATGGATTTATACAGAGCTTTATATTGTCCGGCCGATTTCAAAAAGCCATTGTCGAGGAGCATAGCATTTTTGCGCAACCTTCGCAAAACAGGTTTGTCACGGTATACAGACAGCGCCAGTTTGACGGCAGCCATCATGTCGTGGGCGTTGAAAGTCGAAAAAGCGAATCCCGTGCCTTCCCCGGTGAAAGTATTATATGGCGCGACCGTATCTACAAGGCCGCCTGTTTCGCGTACGATAGGAAGCGTTCCGTAGCGCTGCGCGATCATCTGTGACAATCCGCATGGTTCAAATTCCGAAGGCATCAGAAGGAAATCGGAGCCGGCGTATATCCTGTGCGCCATCGCCTCGTCGTACCCGATATACACCCCGGCCCTGCCCGGATATTTTGACGCGATATAGTGGAAAAACTCTTCGTAGTGCTGATCGCCTGATCCCAGCAGGACAAAGGCGGCGTCTTCCCGC
>Ga0123356_10002174_pt1 | contig 21095 bp, 26 predicted proteins | sample TergutEmb28metaG_2_FD_92546 | JGI IMG/M metagenome (GOLD analysis project Ga0123356, IMG submission 92546) | Embiratermes neotenicus P3 segment gut microbial communities from Petit-Saut dam, French Guiana - Emb289 P3 | ecosystem: Host-associated > Arthropoda: Insects > Digestive system > Gut ... | reverse complement strand
ATGGAGCGGATGAAGAGGCTCGAACTCTCTACCTCCACCTTGGCAAGGTGGCGCTCTACCAGATGAGCTACATCCGCGATTCAGGTGTCAGGGATCAGGAGGCAGGACACACTGATCCCTGGCGTGGTGCCTCCGGTCGGAATCGAACCAACGACACGCGGATTTTCAGTCCGCTGCTCTACCAACTGAGCTACAGAGGCAATTGCAGGAGGCAGGCATCAGGATTCAGGGATCAGGGGCATCCTGCCTCCTGGCGCCTAATTCCTGCTCTCCTAACATGGCGACCCGGAACGGGCTCGAACCGTCGACCTCCAGCGTGACAGGCTGGCGTTCTAACCAACTGAACTACCGGGCCAAGTGAGGGGTCAGGATCAGGATTGAGGGACCAGGGTGTTGAGCGCCGCGTTTCCTGAATCCTGTAACCTGATACCTGAGCTTGGTGGGAACAACAGGGCTCGAACCTGTGACCCCCTGCTTGTAAGGCAGGTGCTCTCCCAGCTGAGCTATGCTCCCTTGTCGTTGAGCGACTAAGATATCATACACCATTCCGACGGTTTTGTCAAGTGTTTTTTCATATAATTTTTGATGTTGACAATACAGCAAATTATTTGTAAAATAGAAGTAGAATATATATATTGGAGGTGCCCCATGACCGCAAATTCTTCATTGCCGCTGCTGCCGCTGCCAAATGGAAGGATGCATATCTATGGCGAAAAACTTGCTTTTCCCAGCCGATTACGGGTTTCTTCTGAAAAATGGGGAGATATTGACCCGGCATATCTTACCGTATTTGCCTGGCGCGCAGGTTTGAAAATCACGCAGGACGGCCCTGTTTTGCTGCGCTTCTACCGCAACAGCCTTTTTCCGGAGGAAGGCTATCGCCTGCGCGTGACAAAAGATCGCGGCATCCAGATCGAAGCCGCGGATGAGCGAGGCGTTTGCTGGGCGTTGGCGACGCTCTGCGCTTTGCTGGAAAACTCTGAAGTTCCCTGCTGCGATATCATGGATGCCCCGGCCTATGCCCATCGCGGGATATTGCTGGACAGCGCCCGGCATTTTTTCCCCGTGGATACCGTGAAGGATTTGATCGAGGCCATATCACTGGCCAAGCTCAATGTACTGCATTGGCATTTGACGGACGACCAGGGCTGGCGGGTGGAAAGCAAGCTCTTCCCCAAGCTCCATGAGCAATGCGCGCCTTTGTATTATACCCAGGAAGAGTTGCGGGAGGTCACCGAATTTGCCCGTGCGCGGGGCGTGGAGATCATTCCCGAAATCGATTTGCCCGGCCATGTGACATCCATCCTTTCTATTTATCCGGAACTCAGTTGTTCCGGCAGGCAACTTGAAATGGCCCCTGCCTGGGGCATCCACTCGACGATTCTTTGCGCCGGGAAAGAGGAAGTGTTCGAACTGCTGCTGCCCCTGCTGGAAGAAATCGCGGAGATATTTTCCTCGCCGCGATTTCATTTGGGCGGCGACGAGGCTCCCAAGAGCGAATGGGAAAATTGCCCGCTGTGCTGGCAGCGTATGGAAAAGGAAGGGCTTGATTCCACGGAAGAATTGCAGGGCTGGTTCACCGCCCGCATGGCAGACCATCTGCGGGAGCTTGGCAAACAGCCCATTTGCTGGAACGAAAGCCTGCTGGCCGAATGCCTGCCGGAGCTGGCGCCCGACTTGACCGTCCAATATTGGGCCGAAATGCACAAGGAGGGCCCCACGCGGCGCTTTTGGGAAAACGGCGGCCCAATTATTTTCTCCGATTTTATGAATGCCTACCTGGACCAGCCCCATGGCTTTACGTCCATGAAAAAAGTATATGCGTACGAGCCGGGCCTGCCGGGGTTCCGGCCGGATCCGCTCGATCCGCTGGGGCCTGTTGCCGGGATGGAGGCCTGCGTGTGGACGGAGTACATCGAAACGCCGGAGCAATTGGCACGGATGACTTTCCCGCGGGCATACGCCATGGCCGAGGCCGCCTGGACAAAACCCTGCCGCAAGGATTACAACAGCTTCCGATGCAGGCTGGCGCTTTGGCTCGAGCGCTTCCCGGGGCCGGGCTTCACCCCGCCGGAAGACGCCGATCCCTCGCTTGTCGCCCGTTACAAGGAACGCCATGACTGGCTGCATCTGCAAAAAAACGCGCCCCGCCCGGATGGCAATAACGCGGGCATTGGCGGCATGCCGGCGCTGGGGTATGCGCTGCGGTGGCTGGATTATACGCTGCTGCCTTGATTCTTACACTGAACATATATTGCTCCGCGATTGTGCATCCAGTCAGAAAATGCTAAAAAGCCCCCTTCGGTTTCGAAGGGGGCGCGAATGCGCCGGGGGAAGCAATCGCGGAGCGATAACACCCGTAATCACCAAATTAAGGTACAAACACTCCTGGCGGGCAGGGTTATCATGCCTAAATCAGCTTGCGCCTGCGCAAGATCACGTGTTTCATCCGTAGTATACAAGTCGGCCGCGCCTTCGCCTAGCGTTATCTGGAGCTCTTCGCCGGGGTTGCGCAGAACAACGATATGCCCTCCCTCCGGCGTGACGAACGCGAGGGCGTCTATGGCGTCAGACGGATTCTCAATCTCAACGCGAATGGAACCGCGCGGGATAAATTTCGTGAAATTGCCGAAGGCGTAGTAGCGCTTTGGGATATCAAAGGTCCGTTTTTCTTTGTCGATGTAGATCAGGCCGTCGCAAAAATCGTATTCCGAAACGGCGATCCATAGCTGCCACGACACAACGTTTGTGACAGAGAGGTCTTCGAACACCTCGTTTGCCAGCACCAGGGCCGACTCCATGCCGTAGTCGCGCCCACCGCGCATTTCGGTCCACTCGGTCATGCGGATTTTTTCGCCGGGGTATTTTTTATCCATGTACTTGCGTAAACGCCTCTTCGCGCCCCCCAGTTTATTCAACGGCGGAATATCGTTATACCCGTGGACATCAATGCCATCCAGCCGCTTGCGGATTGCCGGGTCGTTCATAATGGCGCGGATATAGGTTTTGTTCATAATCCGCAGGTTGTTGTTTTCCGTGCCGGAAAGCAGCACGCCGTCCAGTGCGGGGCGTTTTTCCATCTCCTTTGCGAATAACCGCATCAGCCGCCGCGCGCCCCTTGGCCAGTAATGGCAGCCCTCCTGGCCGCTGAGCTTCCCGGACCAGGGGCCAAAAGGCTCGTTGATGGGCGAAATAAATTTGACCGGAACCCCTTCGGCGAGAAAACGCTCCGCGATATCCAGCACATACGTGGTGAATTTCAGCTCGTTCTTGCGGGGGAGATTCGCCCGGAACGGAATCTTTGCCTGCGCCATGCCGCTGACGGTCCAGCGGTCAGGCGGGGAATTGACGAACAGCACGACCTCGTCCGCGCCGTTGCGCACGGCCTTTTCCATGCACCAGACGGCCTCTGCGTCGCGGCTCCAGTCAAAGTTATCGTTCTCGTCGAGGAAGTCCGATGCGCGGCGGCGGGGGCACCAGTAGTTCCCTTTGCCGGATTCCTTCGAGCCCCCGCCAAGGTTGTAGCGATAGACGCCCATGCCTAGGCCCTCGGTTTTGCTATAGAGAAGCTTTATGATTTCCTGCCGCACGGGGTCGGGCCAGCCGCCCACCAGCTGTGCCCACCAGGCGCCGCTGGCGCCAAAGCCCTCGATGATCTGGTATCTTTTTTTCGGTTGCATTGTCAGGCGAACGGGTTCCATGGCAAGACCTCCATATTACAAAATTTGCATCCTAATTTATAATACATTGCTTTTTCATGAATGTCAACAGATTTTCTGAACAGTTTGCAAACATCAGGTAGACAGTTCGTAAAACTCGCGAAACCCCTTGATTTTTGCCGGGATATTTGCTACACTATAGGCGTAAAATGTCGTTGAGATATGCAAAGACCCATGTGAAACTTATACTAGGAGGGTTCCCAATGACCAAACGAATCATCGCGCTGTGCCTTGCTCTCGCGGCGGTGACCGCACTTCTGGCCGGGTGCGAGTTGCGCCTCGGCCCGGAAAAGGCCTTTGAAATCCCCGCGATACCCGAGATTTCCCCGGAAGACATGGCGCTGCTTAGCAAGCTCATGGAAGACGACGAGGATGCTTGGAAACAGTATCTGGAAGGTGTTTTACCCGAGGGCATCGACCTGGCGCCCGAAATCAATCTCCCGGCACAGCCCGCCATGATGCCGGCCGGCGAGGCGGCGGATAGGGCCGAGGTGCTCCGGCTCATGAGGAAGGTGCAGGACACCTTCAAGAGCCGCACGTTTTACCTCAAGGGCCGCGGCAACAACTTCATGGACGGCACCGGCGGTTCCTACGCGCCCATGACCATCGCCGTGGACCAGGATAAAATGATGCTGGAAACCGAATTCGACTGGAACACCATGATGAAAATGTCCTTCCAGGAACAGGGCAAGGTGGACGTGGGCCAATCCAAGCTCCAGGCGTCCATTGCCCAGGCTACCCTCGGTAGCAAGATGCGCCTGCTATTTTTGGATAACAACGCGCTGATGGTATTCCCGGAAAAAAAGATTTCCGCCAACTTTTCCGCCCTTGCGGGGGAGGATGAGGACGCGGGCGATCTTTCCCGCGAGATGGTATCGATGTTCGATCAATTCGGCTCCACCGAGTTCCCCGAGGACAAAGTAAAGGCCACCAAGGTGACCCAGGATAAAAAGGAATATCTTTGCGCCACCGTCACGGTGGACGCGCTGGACGAAGATGGCCAGAGGATGGGCACCACCACCTATAAATATTACTTCCTTAAGGGCGATCTCAAGCGCCTGGAGGTAGCCTTGGTCTCCCTGGAGGATGAAAACGTCAATATGGTCATTGAAGTCGACACGTTTTCCAGCAAGGTGGACTCCTCGCTTTTCAGCACCAGGGGCTATGCGGAATTGAAAATGGGAGATATGGCAAAAATTATGGGCGTGATGAATTTCTAATATGACAGCTTTGGTCACGGGCGCGTCGGGCGCCATAGGCGCCGCCATTGCGCGGGAGTTGGCGGCGCATGGGAACACGGTCGTATGTCATTACAACAAGCATAGCCCGGTCTGCAAGGCGGGGCTGTGCTTTTCTATTAAAGCGGATTTACGCCATGAAAATGAAGTCAACCGCATGTTCGAAGAAATAGAAGCGCGCTTCGGCGGCGCGGGTATCCTCGTCAACAACGTGGGCATCGCCCTGCCCCAAAAGCTCATCACCGAGACTACGGCGGAGGAGTTCGACGAGCTATATAGCGTCAACGTGCGCGGTTCGTTTTTATGCGCGCGCCGCGCCTTGCCGCACATGGTTCGCCAAAAATGGGGCCGCATCGTCAATATCTCCTCCATATGGGGGGTAGGTGGAGGTAGTTGTGAGGTTGCATACGCGGCGTCTAAAGCGGCTGTCGTCGGCCTGACGAGGGCCCTGGCGGACGAAGCGGCCCCAAGCGGCGTTACGGTCAACTGCGTCGCCCCCGGCATCATCGATACTCCCATGAACGCTCATCTGGACTTGGAAGCCCTCGCCGCCGAAATTCCCCTAGGCCGTGCCGGCACGCCGGAAGACGTCGCCGCCGCCGTGGGATATTTCACACGCGCCGGATTTGTCACCGGGCAAGTTTTGGTCGTGGATGGCGGGCACTTGCACTGACTGGACGAGCATTGCATATACTGGAAAGCACTCCTTATACAAACCAATCGATTTTGAATGGGGGATTGTTTATGTGGTGTTTTGATTATCGCAAATGCTGTTGGCGCTGGATTCCAATTTGTTGGTGCTGGTGTTGGAAATAAAAAATGCGGAGGCGGCTGCCTCCGCATTTTATGCCCAGCGTATAATTGGACAGGTTTCGGCATACACTGTGGATTATATACCATAATATTCCACAGGAGACCATGCGCAGATGAAACGACGATGCTATTTGACTGCTTCCGCCTTGTTCGCGGCCTGCTGGGTCCTTGCCGCGCTGTTGCACGCGGCGGCGCGAGTTCCCGTCATGCCCCCCGCCGCGCAGGGATATCATGAGACTCCTACTGTGTCTGCCGGACCGTTCGCCGATGAAGAGTTGGCGCTGCCGCTTACGAAATTTGAAGAGCAGTTGTTGGAAGAGCATTCGCGGCCCGCATCCTTCGTCCCCTTGGATGACGTTCCGCTTTCCGCCGCCCTACAGCGGGAAATATATGACCAGTGCGCCGGAGCCGGGGTGCCGTTCCCGATGGTTTTGGGTCTGATTTGGCAGGAGTCGCGTTTTCAGGCGGCGGTGGTGAGCCGCACGGGCGACCATGGGCTCATGCAGGTGAACCAGGGCAATTTTGGCTGGCTGCGGCGGGCGCTTGGCGGCATCGATTTCTTTGACCCCATCCAGAATGTGCGCGCGGGGCTGCATATCCTGGGCCCCCTTTGGGCGAAGTACGGCGCATGGGAACCCCACAAAGCCCTGATGGCCTACAACCTTGGCCCAGCCGGCGCCGCCCGCAGGTGGGAAAATGGGCAATATGAAACCGCGTATTCCCGCGGCGTCATGCGGCAGGCCGTGAAATATGGCTTCACTATGAAATCCTGACGGAACGCGTCATTGGAATCGGGCAATGCTATTTGAGCAGTGCCCGTTGTTTTTTTACCGCAAACCCCTTGCCTCTCGGTAAAAAATATGTTATACTGTCAGCAGTCTAACATCTATTGTCTACTGTTTAATGTCTAGAACCGGAGGTGCCGCATTGTCATCGCTGCTGAGCATTGGCATTGATGTGGGCACTTCCACCACACAGGTGGTTTTCAGCCGCCTGCACCTGCGGGACAAAGCCGGCCGCTTCGCCGCGCCGGATATCCAGATCACGGCGGCGCAGGTGATTTATCGCGGCGAAGTACATGAGACGCCTCTTCTCAGCAATATAAGCATCAACGCGAATGCGCTGCGATTGTTGGTTGAAGGCGAGTTCCGGCGCGCGGGCGTTGCGCCCGAAGAAACGGACACGGGCGCCGTAATCATCACCGGCGAAAGCGCCCGCAAGGAGAATGCCGCCGCCGTGCTGAAGCAGCTCAGTTCCCTCGCCGGGGATTTCGTGGTGGCGACCGCTGGGCCGGACCTGGAATCCCGCATCGCGGGGCAGGGGAGTGGCGCGCAGGAGGAATCCCGCCTGCGACGGTGCCGGGTGGCCAACTTCGATATCGGCGGCGGCACGACGAATATCGCGGTATTCGACCATGGGAGCATCGCCGCCGTGGGATGTTATGACATCGGCGGGCGGCAGCTGCGTTTCACGCCGGAAGGCGTTCTGACTCGCATCAGCCCCGGCGCCGCGCGTGTCGCCCAGGCAATGGGCCTGCGCTTGCGGGTATCCGAAGCGCCTTCCATCCATGACTTGCGCCGCCTGGCCCGCGAAATGGCAGGGGTACTGGAAGCCACGATAAACCCGGAAATTGTCAGCCCGTTCGCGGACATGATCTTGACCCCGAACGCCTCGCGCCTAATTTCTACGCGCGTCAGCGGGGTTTGCTTTTCCGGCGGCGTTGCGGACTGTGTTTACACTACGGGGCGTCCGCTCTTCCAATACGGTGATTTTGGCGTGTTGTTAGGCGAGGCTGTGCGCACGAGCAAGTTATTCGATGACGCGATCACCCCGAAGGAAACAATCCGGGCAACGGTCATCGGCGCGGGGAATTACACCACGACGCTTTCCGGCAGCACGATCAAGTACACGGACGCGGCGCTGTTTCCCATAAAGAACCTTCCGGTGTTCGCGCTGGGTTCCGCGCGGGAAGAAGCAGCGTTCGCGGGCGAAGCGTGCGATGTCGCGCAGCGGCTGCGCTGGTTTCTGCGCCAAGCGGATACCTCCCGGGCGGCAATCGCCCTGGAAGGGAAACCCAGCCCCGGCTGGCAGGAGCTAAAACGCCTGGCGCGTGCCCTATTTGAGGCCGTCTGCGCGGTCATGCCATCCGGCACGCCCATCATTTTGCTTTCGCGCTATGATATGGGCAAAGCGTTGGGGCAGGCCATAACAGGGATCAGGGGGCAGGAATCAGGAGTCAGGCCTGTAATCGTACTGGATGGAATAGATGCCAGGGAGCATCAGTTTATCGATATCGGCAGGCCCGTGATGGGCGGGTACGCGGTGCCGGTCGTAGTCAAAACACTTGTTTTCGGAGACACGCCATGATTCTAAGCACAACCCTGCACGGCAAAACTTTTGCGTTCAAGGACGTGAAGGACGTGCTCGCCAAGGCCAACGAGGAGAAATCCGGCGATAGGCTGGCGGGCCTCGCGGCCGAAAGCGCCATGGAGCGCGTCGCCGCGAAGATGGTGCTAGCGAATCTCCTGGTCAGCGACCTGCGGGAAAACCCCGCCGCGCCCTACGAGGAAGATGATGTGACGCGCATCATCCAGGACAGCGTGAATGAGCGGGTGTATGGCGAAATCCGGGGCTGGAGCATGGCGGAACTGCGCGAATGGCTCCTCGATACGAACACAAATGAAGCCATGATCAAGCGCATATCGGCAGGATTGACTTCCGAGCTCATTGCAGGTGTTTGCAAGCTCATGGGGAATTTGGACCTCGTTCGCGCGGCGGCAAAGCTGCGTATCTCCGCGACTTGTAACACTACCATAGGTTTGCGGGGAACTTTTTCAACGAGATTGCAGCCCAACCATACGACGGATGACGTGGAGGGCGTGACGGCGTCGCTGCTGGAAGGCCTCAGCTACGGCTGCGGCGACGCGCTGATCGGCCTGAACCCCGTGAACGACAATGCGGGCGGCATGACGGAGCTCCTCAAGCGCTTCGACGAAATCAAGAACGAACTGGCAATCCCAACGCAGATTTGCGTACTGGGGCATATCAATACGCAGATAGAAGCCCTGCGCGCGGGGGCTCCCATGGACATGATATTCCAGAGCGTCGCGGGCAGCCAGAAAGGCAACGAGGCCTTCGGATTTACGACGGACACCATCAAAGAGGCCCAGGCTTTGCTCAGGCGGCAGGGTACCGCCACAGGCCAAAACGTCATGTATTTCGAAACAGGGCAGGGGAGCGAGCTTTCCAGCAGGGCCCATTGGGGCGCGGATCAGGTGACCATGGAGGCCCGCTGCTACGGCTATGCCAAGGCCTTCGCGCCGTTCATGGTGAATACGGTAGTTGGGTTCATCGGCCCGGAATATCTTTACGACAGCCGCCAAGTTTTACGCGCGGGCTTGGAGGATCACTTCATGGGCAAATTAACGGGCATCCCCATGGGCTGCGACTGCTGCTACACCAATCACATGCAGGCCGACCAGAACGACGTGGAAACCCTGGCATTGCTGCTGGGGGCCGCCGGGGTGAATTACATCATCGGCGTGCCGGCGGGGGACGATATCATGCTCAACTACCAGACCAACGCCTACCACGACGCCGCCGCTATCCGAGAGATACTGGGGCTTCGGCCCATCACGGAATTCGACGCGTGGCTGGAGAAGATGGGGATTACCCAGGGCGGCAAGCTGACGGAACTTGCCGGGAAGCCGGAACTTGCATTTGGGAGGTGAGGCAGTGACTGAAGAAAAATTAGTGGAACAAATCGTCGCGGCGATTTTAGAGGCAAGAGGCAAGACGCAAGAGGCAAGAATTGAAGTATCGCCCGCGGAAAAGCCCCCTCCTGTATCCTCACCCCTGCCTCCTGCATTGACTTCCGCTCGAATTGACGTTGGGCGCGCGGGCGAAAGGCTCAAAACTGACATCTACCTTCAGTTCCGCGCGGATCACGCGGCCGCCCGGGACGCCGTTTACAATGATGTTTCCGCTGATTTATTGCGGCGCATGGATTTGCCGATATTTGCAACTCTTTGCCATGACAGGGACGAGTTTTTGACGCGCCCGGATCTTGGCAGAAATTTTCCGCAGGAAAGCCGAAAGGCCATCAAAGCGCTGAATCCAAGCCCATGCGATGTGCTCGTCTATGCTGCTGATGGCTTAAGTTCCCGCGCGGTAGAGGCCAACCTTGAGAATATCCTGCCTGTGATTGCGGAGGGCGTAACCCAGCAGGGCCTCAAAATCGGCAAGCCCTTCTTCGTGAAATTTGGCCGCGTGGCCAGCATGGAACCAATCGCGGAGCTCACGGGCGCGAAAGTCGTTTGCGTGCTCATCGGCGAGCGGCCGGGCCTTGGCTCCGCAGAAAGCATGAGCGCTTACATGGCATATGCTCCAACCGTGGGTATGCCGGAAGCCAATCGAACCGTTGTGTCAAACATTTATTCTGGCGGCTTAAATGCAGTGGAGGCTGGCGCGTTTATTGCGGAACTGATTGGAAAAATCTTCGCGGCGAAGAAAAGCGGGGTCCAATTAGGAGATAGGATTTAGGAATCAGGAGTTAGGATATCGCGGGAGAAATGACAATGAAACATATCATCACCATTCAGCACACGCAGTCCGAGCAGCACGTGAATGGCATGATTGGCTCTTGGACAGACTGGGAGCTCACGGCGCTTGGCAAAGCCCGCGCGGAAAATATTGGTCGAAAATTGGCTGATGAGTTGAAAGGGCAGTCCTGGAAGATCATCTGCTCTGATCTCATCCGGACAAAGCAAACAGCCGAGCCCCTTGCGCGGTATTTGGGTGCTGAGGTGGAATACAGGGCAAAACTTCGAGAGCATAACTTCGGCGAAGCCGTTGGAAAATCAAAGCAGTGGGCAAAAGAAAACGCGCTGCCTGTGAACTCTTTTGAAGACAGGCGCTTCCCCGGCGCCGAGTCGCTGCGCGAATTTTGGAAACGGGTTGAGTGCTTGCATCAGGAAATCCTGGCGTATGAAGCGGAGAATATCATCGTAGTATCCCACACTGGTACGTTATGGGCATGGCATCGCATATGGCAGGGCTTGGATATCCAATGGTTCACATCTTCCTCTTCCATGCCCGGCGGCGTATCGTTTATGATGCTGGATCATGAAGGCAAGCGTATGATCACGCGCCTGAACGATGAATCTTATATGGAGAGGTAATTTTTGCATATGAGCAAATTGAAAAATATGCGGGCAATCGAAATCCCAAGCTTCCGCGCGGTTTCATCGGGCTTGATGACATTTGACGAACTGTTCGGCGACAATGGGTTCAGCAAATGGATTGATGTGGATCACGCCCATATCATAGCAAGGCAAATCTTTGATGAAGCCGGCTTTTTATGGCATGAAGGGGACAAGAATATTTTTATCCGGGCCGTTAAAGACGATGTGACCGAGAAAGATACGGCCCCATATGAAATCATCGAGTTTACAGGCGGAATGTTCCTGGTGGCCACGGCGAATGAGCTTGACAACGATGACCTTGAGGAAACCGTCAGCAGCATGATGGATTGGATCAACCAGAGCGATGTGTTTGAATATGGCGATTTTCCCAAAAGCGGGATGTGCAATATGCCAAACGCGGATGGCGCGATCGACAAAGCGCTTGGCATTGCGCAGCAGCAGATTTTTTTGCCGCTGAAATTTCGCGCAAAATAATATGGAATCGAGGCATTTTATGCTAGGCGACCGCATCAAAACCAATATCCTGAGTATACGTATCCTCCCCAATGCAGACCCGGCCCTGCTCTCTCAGTTGGGCGCGGTTGAGGGCGAACGCAGCCTGGGTATCTTCACAACGGATTGCGACGACGTTGGCTACGCGGCGCTGGACGAAGCCACTAAGAAATCGCAGGTGCGCGTGGTGTATGCGAGAAGCATGTACGCGGGAGCGGCGAACGCGTCCACACGGCTGGCTGGCGAATTCATTGGGATATTGGCCGGGCTCAGTCCGGATCAGATACGCAGCGGCCTGGACGCGGCGATATCATATATCGAAAACGACGCCGCCTTCTACAGCGCGGACGACGACGACAGCGTGGTCTATTTTGCGCACTGCATCTCCCGCACGGGGGATTACCTCTCAGAGCAGGCCGGCGTGGAACCGGGAACCGCCATGGCATATCTCATCGCGCCCCCGCTGGAGGCCACAGTCGCGCTTGACGCTGCCCTCAAAGCGGCTGATGTGACGTTGCGCGTATACTACGGCCCCCCAAGCGAGACGAACTTTGCGGGCGCCCTGCTCACCGGGGAACAGGCGGCATGCCAGGCGGCATGCGAGGCGTTTGCGGAAGAGGTATGCAGGATTGCGCAAAAGCCAATCGATTAGGAGGCAAAATGGATTTTTGGCAAGCCCTTGATAAACTTACGGCAGAAAACGAACTGGTGATTGACCGCTCGGCAGGCAGCGCGCACCCGCGATATCCTGCGTTTATATATCCCTTGGATTATGGGTATTTGCGAGGCACATCATCAGCCGACGGCAACGGAATTGATGTTTGGCGCGGCACGGATTCTGTTATGCGCATTGACGCTATTATGATCATCGTGGATTTGGTAAAGCGAGATTCGGAAATCAAGTTGCTGATGGGTTGCACGGAGGGCGAGATTGCGCTTGTGAATCAGATGCACAACGAAACCGATATGATGAAAGGTATTTTAATTAGGCGGGGAGGAGATGTAAAATAGAGAAAATATCGGCGATGCTGTCTTCTGCCTATGGAATAAATACGTCTTCCATCGCGCAGGTGCAAGGCGGATTTTCCGCAAAGGCTTTTCGCGTCGCAGCTGATAAAGAGTATTTTCTGAAGGTGTACGATAAATCCCTACCGACCATTCGTGGTATCACGGAACGCATGGAAGTGTTCATGCCAGCGCTTGGGTGTTTATCGCAAATCCCAACCCTGAACAATCGCGTACTCACGCCGGTACCAATGCTGAGTGGCGCGTATCAGTTGGAAACAGAAGGGCATATTTACGTGCTATTTCACTGGATACCGGGCGAAACGCCGGGCATCGAAACCATGACCCGCGCACAGACAATCGAACTGGCCGAAATTCTCGCGGCCCTGCATTCTATTCAGCTTGATTGTAAAGCCCCGCAAGAAGATATCTCGCTCAGCTTCTTGGATGAGCTAACGTATTACCTTGACCATGCGATTTTGCGGCCCCATGCATGCATGTTCCGCGCGGCAATCGCTGAGACTAAAAAATTGCGTGATACTGTACGCGTAAACTGCGATCAGCTCGTGCTTTGCCACGGCGACGCCCACGGCAATAACGTAATCCAAAGCGCCGGTGGCCTTGTGCTCGTGGATTTCGACGGCCTGCACATGGCCCCCGCCGAAGCTGACCTGTTTATTTATGACTGGCACCCGCACGGAGATGCTTTTCTGGAAGCCTATACCGCCGCCCGGCCAGGGTTTCAGATCAACTGGGAGCTGTTGCGCTATTATATCCTGCGCCGCAGGTTGGAGGATGTATGGGTGGATATTCAGCGACTGACAGAGGAGTCCCCGGACGCGGCGGAGACACAACAACTGATTGCCTGGGTGGGGCAGGGGATCGCCGCAGTGGGAAAAATATTGGGAGAAGGAGAAGAACGATGAAAAATAAAATGATTATTGGTTCGGCGGCTGGATTTATCATTGCTTGCATAGCGGCTTTTTTGCTGTGGCCAACGCCTGGATCGTTGGTTTCGGGCAGGGTGGCTGATGTGCAAACAATTGTAGTCGTGAAGCAATTTGACAACGAGCGCAGAGATTTGATAGAACTGGACGCGCAGCTTTTATTTGTAGCATTAAGCGATGCGAATACGGAGCGTGCGAAGAATAACCACAACCTGCCAAACGATCATAGAGATATACCCTACACAATTGAAGTTACATATAGTAATGGTGGAAGAGATCGGATTGATTCGTCAGAAGAGCTTCAATTCATGTACCGTTATAGTAATTCGGGTTACATCATCTGCCGGGATATTGAAGATATCGTTGCATTGATTGAAACTTACTTTTAGGAGACAAACCATGCTGGACAGAGATCTGGAATCCATCCAGGCCGTGCGCGATTTGATGCGCAACGCGAAAATTGCATCAGAAGCCCTCGCGGAATTTTCGCAGGAGCAGTTGGATCGCGTCTGCGCGGAAATCGCGAAGGAGGGCGCTGCCAATGCCAAGCGCCTGGCGAAACTGGCCTGCGAGGAAACCGGCTTCGGCATTTGGCAAGACAAAGTCTTAAAAAATCAGCTTGGCTCTTCCATGACATGGGACGCCTGGAAAGGCACCCGCTGTGTGGGCATGCTGAAAGAGGACAAAGCCGCCGGGCTATGGGAAATCGGCGTGCCGGTGGGCATCGTCGCGGCGCTGATTCCATCCACAAACCCCACGTCCACCACGCTGTATAAAGCCATCATCTCGCTCAAGGCGGGCAACGCGATTGTCTTCAGCCCGCACCCGGGCGCCAAACGCTGCATTTTGGCAACGATCGAACTGATCCAGCAGGCGGCCAAACGCGCGGGCGCGCCGGAACATGCTGTGCAAAGCATCACCCTCACCACCATGGAGGCCACCAATGCCCTGCTCACACACCGTGATGTTGGCATGATTTTGGCTACGGGCGGCGAAGCGATGGTCAAGGCGGCTTATAGCTCCGGCAACCCGGCCATCGGCGTTGGGCCCGGCAATGGTCCGGCGTTCATTGAGCAAAGCGCGGATATCCCAACCGCCGTACGGCATATTATTCAATCGAAATCATTCGACAACGGCACGGTCTGCGCTTCAGAGCAGAGCGTCGTGACAGAATCTTGTATATCTCAAAGCGTTGAAGGCGAATTCAAAAAACAAGGCGGATATTTTCTCTCAGAGAACGAAAGCGAACGCCTGGGGAAGATTTTATTGCGTTCGAATGGCACTATGAACCCTCAAATCGTGGGCAAACCTGCCGAAGTTATCGCAAAGATGGCGGGGATTTCTGTTCCAGTTGAGACAAAAGTATTAATTTCCAAGCAGTCAGAAACGAGTCATCTAAACCCCTATGCCCGGGAAAAGCTTTGCCCGGTGCTGGCTTGGTATGTGGAGCCGGATTGGGAGGATGCCTGCGCGCGCTGCATCGCGCTGCTGCATGTGGAGGGGGTGGGCCATACTATGGCGATCCATTCGAAGAACGAAGCGGTCATCCGGGAATTCGCGCTGAAAAAACCGGTGTCGCGCCTGCTGGTGAACACCCCGGCGGCGCTTGGTGGCGTGGGGGCCACGACAGCTCTTTCGCCGGCATTGACCCTGGGCTGCGGCGCCATCGGCGGCAGCGCAACTTCTGATAACGTGGGCCCGCTGCACTTAATAAATATCAGGCGTGTAGCGTTTGGCGTGAAAGAAGCAAGGAGCCAGACGCAGGAAGCAAGCAGTGATTTGCACATCACGCCCGAACAAATCGCGGAAATCACCCGGAAGGTGATGGAGCGGCTGAATTTGTAGAAGTTAGACGTCTAACGTCTGATATCTAATATCTAACATCTAGTATCGGAGGACAAACAAATGGCAGTATTGCAAGCACTCGGCATGGTCGAAACCAAGGGCCTGGTGGGGTCCATTGAAGCGGCGGACGCGATGGTCAAAGCGGCAAATGTGAACCTGATCGGTAAAGTGCATGTTGGCGGCGGGCTCGTGACCGTAATGGTTCGGGGCGACGTTGGCGCCGTAAAGGCTGCGACGGACGCCGGCGCCGCGGCGGCTTCCCGCGTGGGCGAACTCGTGAGCGTGCACGTGATTCCGCGCCCGCACAACGAAGTGGAGATGATTCTCCCAACCCTCGAAACCAGCGATAAGGCGTAGTCATGCAATTTTTAACAGAAGCGGACATCCGCGCCATGCGCCTTGCGGACGGCGCAACCTTGTTATTGCCTGCGGGTACAGAGCTGGGTCCTCTTGCGCTGGAGTATTGCAGGCAGCGGGGTATGCAAATTGAGCGCACGAAACCCGAGCATATGACCCATCTGCATAGCAATGTGCTAGTGCCCAAAACGCATCCGCGCATTTGCCTGCGCGGGAAGCTCGACAGCCTGCAAGCGCTGATTTTACTCGCCGCGCAACAGGCCAAGGCGGATACCCGGCCTGATATCGCGGGATCGCTTGAGGAGTTTTACAGCTTTGCGCAGATGATATTGCGCTGCGAAGTAAAGGAAGAACCCCTGCCGGCGTTTACGCTGCTGGGGCTTGGCAGCGCCGGGCTTCGCCATGCTTCGCACCACCCGGAGAAATTCGCAGGCATGCCGCATCCAGTACCCCACAACGGCATGCCGCCCCTCGCCCTCGCGCTCAATTACCTGCGCACCCAAATACGGGAAACGGAACTCTGCGCGGTCGAAGCAGAGCGCCCGGATCTCATCGAGGCCCTCAACCGTTTTAGCAGCGCGGTATATCTATTATTTTTGAAGGTGCTATCAGCATGAATGAGCAAAAAATCAACGCAATCGTAGAATCTGTTTTGTCAGAGCTAAATCAGGAAGCAGGAAGCAGGATTCAGTCAGGAGCACACCCTACTATTCCTGTCGAAGCGTCAGCGAGACACGTACACCTGGCGCAGGAGGCCGTGGAGCGGTTGTTCGGCCCGGGAGCCTCGCTCACGCAGGCGCGCGCCCTTTCGCAGCCGGGGGAGTTTCTCAGCGAACAGCGGGTGAATGTGGTCACAGCCGGGGGCGTGCTGGAACGCGTCGCAATTCTTGGGCCCGTGCGGAAGGCCGTGCAGGCTGAGCTTTCGCTCACGGACTGCCGCGCGCTTGGGATCTCGGCACCCGTGCGGCTTTCCGGGGATTTGCGCGGCGGCGCGGACGTGCTGCTCGTAGGGCCAGCTGGCATTTATGAGGCGAAAAGCGCCGCGATTGTTGCCCAAAGCCATATCCATATGACCCCGGATGACGCCGCGCGCTTTGGCGTTTCCAATGGCCAGGCATTGAGCGTTCATGTTCAAACCAAACGGCCCGTGGCATTCGAGCAAGTGATTGTTCGCGTTAGCCCAAGGTATCGGTTGGCCATGCATATTGATTTGGATGAGGCCAACGCCTGCGCGTTGGAACCGGGCACGGCCGGGTCAATGCTGAATGCTAAATGCTTAATGCTCAATGAGAATAATCCGGTAGCCCCTGCTGTAACAGAAAAAGTCGTCACGGAATCAATTGCAAAGATTCTTATCAAGCGAGGCGCTCCTGTAATCCTTAAAAAAGGAACGATACTAACGCCATCCGCCCGGGATGTTTTTTCCGGGGCTCGAATATTGATTGAATATACGTGATATCTCTCAGGCCGTGGGAGTCGATTTTTACATGAAGGAAGGTTTGGACTTGCAAATTTGCCAGGTGATCGGCCATGTTTGGGCCACCAAAAAAGAAGAAACCCTCGCGGGGCTCAAACTCATGGTCGTGCGGGAGGATACCGAGCAGGGAGCCGTGTTTGTCGCGGCGGACGTGGTGGGCGCGGGCATTGGCGAGCGCGTGCTGGTGGTCACGGGCTCCACGGCGCGGCGCGCCCTTGGCCGGGACGAAACCGCCGCCGACTGCGCCATTGTGGGGATCATCGATTCCGTGGAGATTGAGCGCGCGAATCGCGGCAAGCGGGTGTAGCGTATGGACTTGCTGGAGCAAATCCGGTCGGCGGGCGTTGTTGGCTGCGGAGGCGCCGGCTTCCCGGCCCACGTGAAACTGGCGGCGCGGGGCGTGGATACCCTCATCGTCAACGCCGCCGAATGCGAGCCGCTGCTGCGCACGGACCGCTTTTTGACGCTGCGCAAGGCCGGCGAAATCGTTGCGGCCATCGCGGCGGTCAAGGAGCGCCTGGGCGTTGCCCGGGCCGTAGTCGCTTTAAAAGAAAGCTACGTGAAAGAGATTCAAGCATTGCGAAGTGCAATTGCTGAGGCTCCTATCGAGCTTCACCTCATGAAAAGCTTTTATCCCGCCGGGGACGAGCAGGTGATGACCTTCGAGGTTACGGGGCGCGTGGTTCCGCCCGCGGGGCTACCCCTGGATATGGGCTGCGTGGTCTCAAATATCGCGACGATGCATGCGATTTACAACGCGATGCACGGCAAGTCTTTTACGCAAAAATATCTGACAATCTCAGGCGCTGTCAAAGAGCCTTGCATGGTCAAAGCGCCGGTGGGTACGAGTTTCGCGGACTGCCTGGTGCTGGCGGGCGGCGCGGATTTGAATGATTACATTATTGTTTCAGGTGGCCCCATGATGGGGAAATTATATACCCGCGAAGAATCGTCTTTGCTGCATGCGACCAAAACGGCTTCAGGTTTTATCGTCCTGCCCAAACATACAAAGCTGGCTCAACTGGCGAACACCCCTCCGAGGCACATGCGAAACCGGGCGCGCGCGGCCTGCATCCAGTGCAGCTTCTGCACGCAGCTGTGCCCGCGCTGGCTGCTGGGGCATCCCCTTGAACCGCACAAAATCATGCGCAAATTCGCGGCGCTGCCCCTGGAAAGCCAGTTGGAAGATCCCATCATCCGCACAGCGCGGTACTGCTGCGAATGCGGCGTTTGCGAGCTCGCGGCGTGCCCGATGCAGTTGAATCCCCGGGGTGTGAATCGGGAAATCAAGCAGATGCTTGCGGCGCGTGGCGAGCGACCGATGAAGGGCGAACTTGGTTTACTGCCAAGACAATATAGGACAGAACGGGCCATTCCCACCAGCCGGGCCGCTATGTGCGCCGGGGTCCATCGCTGGTATCAAAAAGAAATCACGCGCTTCATCGAAGCGAAACCTTTGCGGGTCTCCATCGCGCTGAATAGTCATATCGGCGTGCCGGCTGTGCCAATCGTAAAAGAGGGCGAGCGGGTGTCTCTTGGCCAGTGCATCGCGCAACCCCAGGAAGGCAAGCTCGGCGTGCCGTATCACGCGTCGATTGATGGTGTCGTAGAATCAATAGGTGAGCAAATTGTCGTAGCAGGAGAGGGGGCATAGTATTTGGAGACCATCGGATTCCTGGAATTTAGCAGCATCGCCAAGGGGATTGAGGCGGCGGACGCGGTTTGCAAGGCGGCGGATGTGGCGTTGATTTTCGCGCGGCCAAGCTGCCCCGGGAAATACTACGTGCTCTTTTGCGGCGAGGTCGCGGCGGTGAGCGCTTCTTTGGAGGCTGGCGCCCTGCTTGGGGAGGGCTTTGTGGTGGACCGGTGCCTGATCCCCCGCGTGCACCCGCAGGTTGTCCAGGCGATGCATGCCGCCGCCGAGCTCCAAACATGCGGGGCCCTTGGCGTGATGGAGTTCTACTCCGTCACGGCGGCAATTTACGCGGCTGACGCCGCCGTAAAAGCCGCCGACGTGGCGCTGATTGAGCTGCGGCTGGCCACGGGCATCGGCGGGAAATCCTTCGCTGCGCTCACCGGCGAGGTCGCGGCCGTGAACGAAGCCGTGCGCTGCGGGATAACCGCGCAGGAAAGCCAGGGCATGGCGCTGGCCCATGTGGTGATTCCCAATCCGAGGCCGGAAGTGTTTGAAGGCCTGGGCTAGAATATTAATGGAGGACATGATGTTCGAAGATAGCTATAAAATTCGAGTAAGCGCACGCGCTGTGATATTTCATGAGGGTTGCGTGCTGCTCAATCAATTTGGCGATGGCGTGTACTACAATTTTCCTGGCGGCGGCATCGAAGCGCGGGAAAACGCCTGGATGGCCGTTGTCCGCGAAGTGCGCGAGGAAACGGGCCTGAACGTTGCCGCCGGCAAATTCGTGTTTGCGCTGGAATATGAACCCTGGAGCGCGGATCATGTCTATGGCGATGGGCATCACATCAGCTTCTTTTTTTGCTGCGAGCCGCTTCATGGCACGGCGCTTTCCGCCCCGGCGATTCCGGATGTTAACCCGCATGATACTTCCATCGTTTCGCGGCCCGTATGGGTTGCGCTGGCAAAACTTCCGGAAATCAACCTGGTTCCGCGTGTCAATCAAAACTTACTGCGATATTTCGAAACCGGAGCATTCGAACCTGCATTTTTTCTGGACAAAGGAGAGGTGATACCATGAGCGGTTGCAGGAAAAGAGGCTGTGGCTGCGCGCTTTGGGGCGGTGGCCTTGCAGGAATCATCGCCGCAATCCTGAGCTTTTATGTCAACCATAGCGTTTTTTTGGCGCTCGTGCATTTTATTTGCAGCGGGTTCTATATTGTCTACTGGCTGTTCGCGTATTTGCCGGATATTATTTAGGAGAGTTATATGACAAATGGCATTGATTTTGACAAGCAGCGCATGATTAAGGAGTATGTGCCGGGCAAGCAGGTCACGCTTGCGCACCTGATTTCTAACCCTGTGGAGGCGCTATACAAAAAGCTGGGCGTCGTGAACATGGCCTCCGGCGCGCTGGGCATTCTCACCATCACGCCAAGCGAGGCCGCTATCATCGCGGCGGACGTGGCCACCAAGGCCGCCGACGTGGAAATCGTTTTTGTGGACCGGTTCAGCGGCTCCCTCGTGCTTTGCGGGGATACAGCAAGCGTGGAGGCTTCCCTCAGGGATGTCCTCCATGTGCTGTGTGAGACACTGAAATTCACTTCGGCGGAGATTACGAGGAGCTAGCGCCCATGGAACAATATCATTTTCAAATCCGCGTCACGGGGCTGCTCATAGAAAATGACCGGGTTCTATTGGTCAGGCAAACGGTTGCGTCGGACAGGGAATGGTCCTTACCCGGCGGCCGCGCGGAAGCCGGCGAAACGCTGGAGGAGGCAATCATCCGGGAAATGTTAGAGGAAACCGGGCTTCATGTGAAAGTCGCAAAGCTGCTCTACCTGTGCGACAAAACGGATTGCGTGCCGCCCATATTGCACATCACGTTTTTGCTTGAAAAACTGAGCGGCTTTATTAAAATGCCCACCAACGAATTTGACGAAAACCCCATCGGCGACGTGAAGTTCGCGTGTTTTTCGGAGTTGCCTGCCTTGGGTTTTTCGCAAATATTTCTAGATCTGCTAATGAATGGGTTACCGAATGCCGGAAGCTATCAAGGGCGCAAAGAAAACATTGGTCTCTAAAGAGCCAAGTTTGAAACAAACACCTAACCCGGCGCCTTAACCGCAGACATAACAAAACAGACCGCCCACAGGCAGTCAAAAAAAGCGAAATCATCACGCAGGTTCTAAAGAAGGAATGTCATCCTGAATGACGTATGAATTAAGCCAAATTGCCAGATCGCGCATACCTTCGACCACTTTTTGCTTGAACTCTCCATTGTACTGCTTAACTGGAACTCCTTTGGGCATGAAAATGCACCCCTTTCGCTTGACTGATGTTTATTGTATCACATCTGTCT
>Ga0123356_10002173_pt1 | contig 21102 bp, 14 predicted proteins | sample TergutEmb28metaG_2_FD_92546 | JGI IMG/M metagenome (GOLD analysis project Ga0123356, IMG submission 92546) | Embiratermes neotenicus P3 segment gut microbial communities from Petit-Saut dam, French Guiana - Emb289 P3 | ecosystem: Host-associated > Arthropoda: Insects > Digestive system > Gut ... | reverse complement strand
GCTTTGCTCGACGCCAATTTGCGTCACGCGACTCACCACTTTTGGGAAGATGAGATCAGTCTTCTTGCCGCCGTAGAGCTATTCGCCGAAAGACTTGTTGGGCACCAGCAGATTTCCAACGCCTACCTTCTAGGGCTCGCCATTCATAAGAAAGGAAAACTCGCAACCTTGGACCAAGGAGTTTTGGCGTTGCTGCCGGCCGGAAGTGCCCATCGCGACAGCCTGGTTTTAATCTGATGTCCGACGTGGCGAGAATTGACGGCTACGGTTGGGAATTGAGGTCCGATCAGACTGGCACAGAGGTACGAGTACCACTGTCCAAATTCGCGCCGTCTGGAGGCCCAAAAAGCCGAGACCGCGCTCGAAGCGCCTGTGATAGAGTATTTCCCACTTGTCAGCCAGTCGTGGGCTAGCGATTCCGCAGCTCTGTTCCTCACCAAAGGAGTAGTGATGACGACTCTCCGCGAACTCGTAAAAGACCGCAAAGTTTATTCCGTCGACGCGTCGCGCACCGTCCTTGAAGCGGCCCGCTACATGATGGAGCATAACGTCGGCGCCGTTCCTGTCCTGCGTGAGGGCAATCTCACCGGCATCCTCTCCGAGCGCGACATCATGAACCGCGTCGTCGCGGTCGGCCGCACCCCCGGCACGACAGCGGTTTACGAAGTCATGACGGCAAACCCCCGCGCTGTCGCCGCCGATGAGAGCATCGACGAATGCCTCTTCATCATGCGCGAATTTGGATTCCGTCATCTCCCCATCGTCGATGGAAAAGAATTAAAAGGATTGGTTTCGCTGCGCGACGTCCTCATGCATCAGGCCGCCGAAATCGAGCGCCTGTCGCGCAAAGCAGCCTCATGAAAGCCGGCTTCGGGTACGGGCGTGCGACTTTTGCCCCATGAACTTGGCGACGCTTTGCCGGAAGCCAAAAGCCTGAAGCCCATTTCCGATTTTCAATCCCTCTTCCTCAGTATCGTTTCCCCCGGCTTCGGCGGCAGCCGGAAAGGAAACTCAAACACCATCCCACTCACCGGCACGCGCAGAATAAATTCTTCCTGCTTCTTCCACTTCCCGATCCATTTGCTCTTTGTGCTGAACAGCAGCCAGCCGCTTGCGTCCTCGTGCCCGGGACTCAGCTTCGTGGGCCGCAAACTGTTTTTGCCCACAAACTCCTCCAGCTCGGCGGAGTCCTTCAGAAACGCGCGTACATAAGCTTCCTTCTGTTCTTTTTGCTCGGGATGCTTTTGGACCTCGTGCGCCGTCTGATCGTTCAGCGTGTCGGCATCGCCCTGAACTTTGCTGGCAAAATTGTCCGGATCCATCGCCAACTGCTGCACTTGGAAGTGCTTTACGAATTCCAACGAAATATTTTCGGTCGCGAAATCGAGCGACGCCTGCCCGCGATACCGCACAGTCAACAGCACGCCAAGAAAAGGCTCATGCCGCCGATGCACCTTCTCCAGTTCCTGGGCATCGACCGCCATCGTCATTCCGACGTCGCCATACCACAGTCCGTAGCGGAACTTGCCGTCGTTGTCGCGTGAGACCGTGCAGCCAGGATTGCCCTCGGCCCACCGCACCGCGGGAGTCTTGTCTTTTTTGTTGGAGGCGAAACCAGGATGCGGCAGCAGGGAAGCCGCCGCCATCACCAGCACCAGCCCTCGCCCTGCGCGATGCTGACGCTGGCGCATGGCTATGGTACCGGAGCGGTCACCGTCAGGGTGACACTAGGACCAGAGCTCGAAGAACTGGTATTACTCGAAGCCACTCCGTCTCCATCCACGCCCACGATCGTGAACGTATAGGTGTTCGCCGGAGTGATTCCCTCCGGCGTGCAAAGCTGATTCGAAGTGTTGCTGCACGAAGGCGTCAGAAGAAAGCCTCCCCCCACTACAAAGATCGCCGCCAGCACCCAGGCTTTTTTCGACCGCTTGCCTCCTACGCCGGCGCCCAGCCCGACTAGCGACAGCATCGGGAGCCCCAGCCAGAGCGCGTACACCCGGTGCCACCGCGGGTTGGCGCACTGCTGTTGTACGGTCGCTCCCAGCGTTTTGATGGTAACCGTCGCAGGCACCGGGTTGGCCTCGGAGATGGACACCGGCGTTCCCGCTGGCGAGCTGAAGGAGCAGTACGGAGGCAGCGTGACCAGCGGCGTGATCGACGCGCAATACAGCTGGATTCCACAGGGCGAGTTTTTACACGTGGTGGGAGTCCGGTAATTATTCACCGGATTGATGCTGATCACGCCCTGAGCGCCGCTTCCTGCCGGCACGCTGCTCGGAGCAACCACGTTCTGCACCGTAATCGTGAACTGCGACGACACCGACAGCACCGTCAGATTCAGCGTTGGCGCGGTGACCGTTCCGCTCGCGTCTGTGGCCGTGATCGTAATGCCGTAGCTTACCGTTGTGGTATCCGAGGTTGTGGTGATCGTAGCGACGGATCCTCCCGACGCGCTCATGGACGACGGGCTCACCGTGCAGACCGGGTTGGAAACGGTCCCGCCGACCGAGGGCTTCACCGTGCAGCCCAACGTGATCGGCCCCACGAAGCCGGTTCCGGTCACAACCGTAATCGAAGCCGACGAGGACCCGCCCGGAGCCACCGCATTGGGAGACAGATTCGGCTCCACGGTCATCGTAAAGTCGGCAGCCGAAGCCCGAGGCAGCGCGACGAACGCAGCAGCGATAAGGCACAAAGCCGCCACCCAGGAGTGGCCCATCCACAATTTCACCTTAGATTCACAGTAAACGGATCTCAACATGACCAGAGTTTTAGGTTTTCAGTACTCTTCGATTCCTGGAACCACGAAAAAGCTGCCCGGCCGCCCGGGGATCTGCGCCGCAACCTGCGGAAACCACGCCACAACGCATGACTTGGAAGCGGGGATCGCCCTCGATTCTACCCCCTGACACCCCGTGCCGCCGACCGGACAAACCTCGCACTCGTCCGGGCGAATCCTTCATACTACCATCCCGCTGCAGCTGTTGCGGACGCCGCCCTAAAAAGACAGCAGCCGTATCGAGATGGAAGTGGACGCTCACACCGTCGGGAAAGACAGGCGGCAAAAACCCCGGTTCTCGCACGGGAGGAGCGCCAGAAATGGGGCACTCATTTTCTTCGACACGGTCAGCCCTACTGAGACTTCTTTTTGAACAGCCCTGTCAGCCCGCTTACGGGATTCTGATTGCCGTTGCCCTGGAGGCCTTTGAGAAGTCCGGTCGCCATGCCCTTCACGTCGGGCACAAACTTGGGATCGGAGGTCGTTCCTTGGATGGAGAAGGGAACTCCCAGGCCGCTGACGGCGGCTTTCATGTTGAAGGCCAGTTGATTCGATGGACTCACCGTGCCCCCGCCGGTGAGCACGCCGAGTGAAGGAACCGTCAGGTTGATGTTATTCGCCTGCGTGCCATCGGGCGCGACCCTGACGTTGGAGCTGAAATTCTGGATGGTCAAATCCTTGCCCGTCGACTTGCCTGACAAGGCTGAGATCGCCGAGAGCTTCGAGCCGAGATCGAAGTTGGTGAGCGAAGAGTTTTCGAGCTTGACGTTGCCGGTGACAACCAGCTTGTCCACCGGTCCCACGATCTCGAGGGAGGTATTCATGTTCCCGCCCTTGAGCGTTGCCTTTGGAGGTAACACGATTCCAAGGGCGGGCAGCATGGCTACCAGATCATCGACTGGCATGCTGGGCCCGTTGAGTTTCAGGTTCACCGTGGTGACTTTGCCACGGGCATCGTAGGTTCCGGTCACATGAGCGACCGCCTTGCCCATGGCGATATCGCCTTGTGGGATCGTTCCTGTGTCATTGGCAATGTCGTGGATGACGGTGTAGTTCACTTCCACCACGCGGCCGGGCGATCCCTTGGGTACGACCTGTAAATTGGTGGCTTTCAGAGTGCCGCTGGTTTTGGCTTCGTGTCCGTCCGAGGTGATAGTGCCATCAAAATCCGCGATGCCGGAGATGCCTGCCGCCGGGTCGATGAATCCCGACTGCGCCAGGTTCATTTTCTCAACCGAGATCTTTGCTTCCAGCGGAGTCTGGGCGGTGTCGTTGATGTTGATGGGACCCGCTTTGCCGTCGAGCTTCAAGCTTCCGGCTCCCGGCGTCTCGGCGGTCATCTGGAAGGGAAACGACGAGGTTGGCGACAGGTTCGTCACCTCGATATTTACTTTATCGTAAACATGCGGCTTGTTGCCGGAGCCTTCCCGCGATACCGTAAGCCGTCCATCGGTGACCTTCAGCTTGGCCACCGACACGTTGGGATTGCTCGACGAGGAACTGGCCGGCCTGGCGGCCGGCTGGGAGCGAGAAGTGTTCTGCCCGCCGAGGCTCGAAACGTTCCACTTGGTGCCGTCCTCCGATTTCACCAGGCTGATCTCGGGCTGGTTCAGGGTTATTTCCGTCACGTTCAAAGCCTTCGAAAAGATCAGCGGGATCATCTCCACGCCAACCTTCAATTCTTTGGCCTCGACAAACGGAGATGGGCCGAACTTCGGATCGTCGGCGATGGAAATGTCGTGGGCCGACACGCTGCCTGAAAATAGCGACAGCGAGAGATTTCCCACCTTTACCTGCCGCCCGAGAGCATCCGTGAGCTTGGACTCCAGCTTGGGCCGGAAGGTGTTGGCGTCAACGAAGAACGGGATTGCGATGGCAATGACGATCAGCAATGCTGCGACGATCGCCAGAATTTTCAGGATTGGTTTCACGATGGTTCCCTCCGGAAAGACGAACGAAACTAGGGGTTGAAAATCGCGAGGCAGTTGCCGGGCTCGAGTCAATCACTGCGTATCCTGGAGCAACTCCGGCGACGGCACAGTGGCATTCCGTTTATCGTTTTCTGCGCCGTGTTCCTTGCTGGACGCGATCTGCAATTCCTTTTGCGCTTCTGTTTTGCGTCCCAGCCGCAACAATGCTTGTCCGCGCACATAGTGGACGTCGGGGCGGTCGGGATCGGCTTCGACGGCGGCATCAGCCTCGGCCAGCGCCGCCGCATATTTTTGTCGGCGCTGATAAATCTTCGCCAGCCCGATGCGCGAATCGACCAGGCGCGGATCGCGCTTTAGCGCTTCGCGATAATTTTTTTCGGCCTTTTCGTCTGCTTGCATCTGCCAATACGCGTTACCCAGTTCCTGGTAGTTCAGCCCCACGTCGGGCTCGAGGGCGGCGTCTTTCAGGAACTCATCCCGGGCCTGGGTATACTCCTGCTTTTTCAGATGCGCGAGACCCAGGTTAAAGTGCACAAAAGGAAGGTTCGGGTCTCGGTCGGCGGCTGCGGCGAACTCCGCCATAGCCTGGTCGTATTGCTCGCGATTGAGGTAGTACTTACCGACAAAAAGGTGGTATTGGGCGGAGTCGTTGCCAAGCCGGATCAGTTGTTCGGTGGCACGGTCGTCGAGGTCCTTCCGCCCCGCCCGATGCGCCGCGTTCGACAGCACATACAGGTACGGCAATTGCTGCGATTGGAGGTCCCAAAGCGGCTCGAGCGTTGCCGCGGCATCGGCCCAGCGCTCGGCAAAGAAGTAGCAAAGGCCCAATAGATAGCGAGGCTGCGCCGCCTCGGGCTGAGCCCGCACCACCGATTCGAGCGGCGGGATCGCTTTCAGAAACTCATTCTGCCGGAAGTAAGCGAGCCCAATATTGAGCTGGATTCCGGCAACCTGTGGCATCAGTTTCTCTGCCTTGTTGAGCGACTGCAAGGCCTTGGTCCACTGCTTGCGCCGCATATAGACGACGCCCAGATTCGCGTAGGCCGCTCCCGCCTGGGGATCGAGTTCGAGGACCTGCCGGAAGTCGCGCTCGGCCTCATCGAGCCGGTTCTGCTTGAGCGCGTCCTGCCCACGCTCGAAAACCTGCGCCGGATCCGCGGGGCGCGTGTCCGCCGGCGCGCTCCCGTGCCCGTGTTCCGCGGCCGCAGGCGAAGACTGTTGAGCCGCACTGACGATCGCGATTCCCATGGCCAAGGGCACAACAAAACATCTCAACATGATTCCCGCTATTGACACTGGCATGACTCTCTGCTGTAGTGTCCGCCAGTGCTCGCTAGAAATTCAAGCCACGGCGCGACGCATTTCATCATAATTCCGCGCGTGAGGGAAGGTACGAGCGCAGCCACAAGCACCGGCTCAGGAAGGGAACCTTTCGAGCTTTTGACACTTTGCAATTACCTCTGACCTATGGTGACCATTCGTGACGTAGCCAAGGAAAGCGGATTCTCTTCCACCACGGTGTCGATTGTTCTGAACAACGCGCCGCTGGCCCGCTACATCCCGGCGGACACCAAGAAAAAGATCCTGCGCGCCACCAAACGTCTCGGATACCGCCCCAACCAGTTTGCCCGCTCGCTGCGTAGCAAGCGCAGCCACACCGTCGGTGTCATGGTCTTCGACATGACCGATCCGTTCTGCACGCTGATTCTGCGCGGCATTGAGAACACTCTGTACCAGGCATCGTATCTTCCGATTCTCACCGACGTGCACAACGAAGGCAGCCGCTTCGAGCGCTATCTGGAAATGCTGCTCGACCGCCGGATCGAGGCGCTGATCGTCATCGCCAACTGGGTTTTTCTCGATATCAATCTGCTCGCCGATGTGGAGAAGAGCAGCATCCCGACGGCGATGATCGGCTGCGAACTGAAAACCGATTCGATCAGCTCGGTCATCGTCGACAACGAACTCGGAGGCCACCTCGCGCTCGAACATTTGTACTCGCTCGGACACCGCAAGATCGCCATCATCCGCGGCCCCCGAGCGCTGACCGACAGTTCTCCCCGCTGGCGCGGGATCCGCACCTTTGCCAAGGACTCGGACCTTGAACTGGATCCCCGCCTGATTGTCGACATGCCCGAGTCGCGCGATCCGCTCTCCAGCGTGGAACTGGGATTCAAACTTACCGAGGATTTGATCCGGCAGAAGCGGCCGTTCACGGCCCTGTTGGCGTTTGACGACATGAGCGCGTTCGGAGCGATCCGGGCGTTGCATAAAGCTGGAGTAGACGTACCGGAGCATTGCTCGGTGATCGGTTTCGACGATGTCGCGACTTCGGCAATTTACACGCCCTCGCTGACCACCGTCCGCCAGCCGATGGAAACCATGGGCACTTCGGCCGTCGGGGTGGTGCTCGACGGAATCAACGCCGTACTCGAGAAACGCGGCATCACGGCCACGCATCGCAAGGTCGCTCCCGAGTTGGTGGTGCGGGAGTCGACCCGCCGAGTTGCGTAAACGTTAACGGCCGGCTGCCTCTGCTCCAACGCAGTCATTCCGGGGCGGCGGAGTCGCTTTTTTCTTGACAGACGATGTCGAGTAAAAGCACTATTCATACGATTTAATACACTCCCGTCTCGGGTCTCAAACCAAACGGGAATCAGTGTCCGAAACGTAGGGCGGATCGGAGCGGCTCTCGAGCAAGCCAGAGCCGACTGAATCAGCGCGGGCTTCGCTCGCGCCAATGGGGGAGCCTCACCATGAAATCTACTCGTGTGCTGTTCGGGATAATGCTGTTGATCCTGATTTCGTCTGTAACGGTTTGGGCCCAGACCGGGTCTATCACCGGCACCGTGAAAGATCCCTCCGGCGCCGCGATCGCGGGTGCCACTGTGGTTGTGGCCAGCCCCGAGCGTGGTATCACCCGCACGATGCAGACCAACTCGACGGGTGAATACAACGAGTCGGCGCTGCCAGCGGGCAACTACAACGTGGCTGTTACGGCCCAGGGTTTTAAGAAGTATGAAGCGAAGGGGGTGGTGCTCGACGTTGCGCAAAAAGCCCGGGTTGACGTCGCGCTCGAGGTCGGAGCCGCCACGACGGAAGTGGTCGTGGAAGGGAGTAATGTCGCGCAAGTGGAGACCCAATCCTCAGAGCTGGCCGGCGTAGTTACCGGAAAGGAAATCACCCAGCTCGAGTTGAATGGCCGCAACTTCACGACCCTGGTGAGCCTGGTTCCCGGGGTGAGCAACCAGACTGGAATGGACGAGCCGCAAGTCGGCATTAACGGCAGTGTGGCCTTTTCCATGAACGGCGGCCGCACCGAGTACAACAACTGGGAGATCGACGGCGGCGACAGCATGGACAACGGCAGCAACGGTACGCTGAACGTTTATCCCAGCCTCGACGCGATCGGCGAAATTAAAGTGCTCACCTCAAACTACGGGGCGCAATACGGGCGGAATGGTTCTGGAACGGTTGAGGTCGATACCAAGCAGGGAAGCAAGTCGTTCCACGGCGACGCCTACTCCTTTGTGCGCAATGACATCTTTAATGCACAAAACTACTTCAACAGCGTGGTGGCCGGAGGCACCGGCGTTACTCCTCCCTACAAGAAGAACGATTTTGGATATACGATCGGCGGACCGGTGTTCATCCCGCGGGTTTACAACAACAGTAAGGAGAAAACATTCTTCTTCTGGTCGCAGGAGTGGCGGCGGGATCGGCTGCCGCAAGGCTATAACATACCGGTGCCGTATAGCGCAGAGCGTACGGGCAACTTCAACGACGTCTGTCCAAACCCGCAGAACGGGTCGTTTGCCGACTGCCCTGTGAATCCCCTCACCGGGTCCTACTACCCCAACAATCAGGTGACGGTGACTCCTCAGGGTCAGGCTCTGCTTCCTCTGATTCCAGTGCCCACAGCGGACACGCCCGGTGGAGCGATCTTCAACACGAACGTCTCGCTGCCGACCAATTGGCGCGAGGAACTGTTCCGGATCGACCACAACATCACCGACCACCACCGCGCGACCTTCCGCTACGTTCATGATTCCTGGACGACCCTCGAACCGGGCTCGATCTGGGATACGGCCAGCTTCCCGACCTCGCAAACCTTCTTCAACGGACCGGGAATCAGCCTGGTGGCTCGTTTGACCAGCACTTTTTCTCCTACGCTGCTCAATGAGTTCGTTGCCAGCTATACGACAGACCACATCTCCTTTCACTCGGTCGGTTATTACCAGCTTCCTCAAGGCTTCTCCATGGGATATCTGTTCAACAACGGGGCAGGTGGCAAGCTTCCGGCTATCAATGTTGGCGCCGGACAGTTTGTATATGGTGGCGGCTTCGGCCAGGACCCGCAGGGCATTTGGCCGGAAGGTCCGTACAACTCCAATCCTACCTACACCTATCGCGACAACATCACGAAGATCGTGGGACGCCACAACCTGCAATTCGGAGCTTACTTTGTTGCGGCCCAGAAGAACGAACTCAGCAGCGTTCAGGTGAACGGCTCGCTTACATTCGCGCGAGCTTCTCAGAGTGTTCTTGTTCCGGGTCCCAACGGCACGCAAGTACCTCTCGGCACGGGCAACCCTTTCGCAGATTTGTTGGTCGGAAACATTGCCAGTTTCGGGCAGGGCAGCAATCAGTTGAAGTTCTATAACCGCTATAAGATCTTCGAACCTTACTTCCAGGATGATTGGCGCATCACCAATCGCCTGACACTGAATCTGGGAGTCCGCGTCAGTATGTTCGGAACATACCGCGAGCGTTATAACCACGCGTATAACTGGAATCCGAATGTGTACATGGCGAACGCATCAACCGCGGCTCAGCTCGATGTTTCAGGCGCAGTCACTGGGAATGCAGGTGCGCTGATTCCGGGCGTCGGCAACCCGCTGCTCGGCCTCGAGCAATGCGGCGGCCCGGGAGGAACCTACAACTTCGGCGGATTTAACGCCGTCGTGGCCGGCAACTCGCACGCCGGCTGCCTGCAAGGGCACCTGTTCAATCCTGCTCCACGCATTGGCTTCGCCTACGACGTGTTCGGCGACGGTAAGACGGCGCTGCGTGGTGGCTTCGGAATCTTCTTCGAGCACGCCAACGGCAACGAAGCTGATACCGAGGGCATGGAAGGCCAGACCTCACCTTTGCTGCAGAGCGCAACGCAGAACAACATTCCGGGCTACAACAATATCGGAAATACTGCGCTGACCGGAGCTGCTCCCGCATTCCCTTCGAGCTTCCTCTCCATCCCCACCAAGGCGATCTGGCCCTACATGCAGCAGTGGCACCTCGATATCCAGCGTGAGCTACCCGGCCACAGCGTAATGACGATTTCCTACGTTGGCAGCAAGGGAACCCACCTGGGGCTGCAGCGCGACCTGAACCAGATGTATCCGGTTGCGGCGTCTCAAAATCCGTATCGGCCGGGCCAGGTCATCACAGCAGCCGATTGCGGAGGTCTGAGCGGGGTTACTACCGGAAACGGCATCGCCACAGCCACCCCCGGAGCTGGCACAACCTATACGACAGCGGAGGTTGGTGGGTGGGCTAACAACTTGGCGGTCGCGTGCGGCAACACTGCTGATCCGTATCGTCCTTTCCTCGGAATCCACACCATCACGCGCCTGGAAAACACGGCGAACTCGAACTACAACGCTCTGCAGGTGGCCGGTCGCAAGAGCGTAGGAGCTTTAAACCTGACTGCGGCGTACACGTACAGCCACTCGATCGACAATTCGTCGGATCGTTATGACAGCACCTTCGTCAACTCTTACGACCCTAACTTCACGCGCGCCAGTTCCAATTTCGACGAACGGCACATCTTGAACGTCGCATGGGTGTATGACCTGCCTTTCTTTAAGAAGAACGGTCTCAGGCATAGTTTGCTCGGGGGCTGGGAGTGGTCGGGCATTGAGACGTTCTCGACCGGAGTGCCTCTCACGGTCACGAACGGCACGACCTATGGCGACAACGCCGGTGTCGGCAATAACACGGGTCAGGGCTCGTTCCCGGACCGTGTCGGGGACCCGGCGTCGGGCATTCCTCCGGCAAGCGACTTATCGTCCTCAAGCTATGCCAAGTTCGGCATCAACCCCGGCGCGTTTGTTCTGCCCGAGGGGCTCACGTTTGGAGACGCCGGTCGAAACAACATTCGGAATCCCTCGCGGTTGAACTTCGATATGGGCCTGTTCAAGCACTTCGCGATCAAGGAAAGCACGGCCCTTGAGTTCCGGGCGGAAGCGTTCAACGTGTTCAACCATACTCAGTTCGCGCTTTCCTCCGCAGCAACCGCGGGCGGTATTACATCGGCGATGACTTGCACGGGCGGAGCCGACAATTCCGCTGGCGACGCCAGTTGCCTCGGGCCGGGGGGTGCGACGTTCGGCCAAATCAACACCGCACACCTGGCGCGCATCCTGCAGTTCAGCTTGAAGTTCCTGTTCTAATCAGTAGCAGCCGAACCTAGCCCGGCCTCGAGAGGGGGGCCGGGTTTTTCATTGGTCGAGAATGAGTAAGGTTGCTCAGCCGACGGGCACGGTCTGGCGCGATCCTACGGCTTCGAGGGCGTGCTGGAGGTCGGCAATCAGCTCATCGGCGTTTTCGATGCCTACCGACAGGCGTACCATCTGCTCGGTGACGCCCATCTTTTCGCGCTGCTCGACCGAGATCATGGCGTGGGACGTCAAGACCGGAATCGACACCAGCGACTCGACTCCGCCGAGGCTGGTGGCCAGCGTGAACAGGCGCATGGCTTCGCTGACCCGGCGCGCGTCGTCGCCCCTGCCTTCGACTTCGAAGGTGACCATGCCGCCGCCGCCGAACATCTGCTCCTGAGCAATCGCGTATTGGGGATGGCTTTTTAACCAGGGATAGTGCACTTTTCGCACCTTAGCGTGTTGCTCGAGGAATTCGGCCACGCGCCGCGCGTTTTCATTTTGCCGCGCCACCCGCACCGCGAGAGTCTTGATGCCGCGGATCAGAAGCCACGCAGCATGCGGGTCCATGACGTTGCCGAGAGTGGTGCGCGCCTCCCAGAGCTGATCCATCAGGTCCTGGCGGCCGCAGACCACGCCGCAGGTGAGGTCGGCGTGGCCGCTCAGGTACTTCGTTCCCGAATGCATGACCAGGTCGATGCCGTAGCCTGCCGGCCGCTGGTTGATCGGCGTGGCAAAGGTGCTGTCGACCATGCTGATCAGGCCGTGCTGGCGGGCGAGAGCCGCCATCTTCCTTATATCGACGATGCGAAGGGAGGGGTTGGTGGGCGACTCGAGATAGAGCATCTTGGTATTCGGACGAATCGCGCGGGCGTGCTGGTCATAGTCGTTGGTGTCGACGAAGGTGGTCTCGACGCCCAGCCGGGGTAGCCAGGTGGAGAGAAACTTTGTGACTCCGCCGTAGATATCACGTTGCGCCACGATGTGGTCCCCGCTCTTGAGGAGCGCCAGAATCGTCGTGGTAATCGCGCCCATGCCGGAGGCGAAGACCCGCGCGCCTTCTGTGCCTTCGAGTGCGGCGATGGTCTGCTCGGCCAGCGTGATCGTCGGATTGCCCCAGCGGGTGTAGTAGCGGTCGGTGGTGGTGACGCGAATCTGCTCGTCGTTGTCGGTGACCTCGAAGGTCGATGTCTGATAGATCGGCGGGGCGACGGGAGCGGTCTTCTTCTCCATGTCGGCGGCGCCGCGCACGGCGGCGGTTTCAGGATGGATCTTGCGGGATTTCATCGAATGCCTCTGCACTCCAGACTAGCGATGCTTCCTAGCGGCCGCAAGTAATCGGGCGGGTTGATTTCACCACAGCAAGGAGGAAGCTGAAAATCAATTTCCGTGGGACCATTATAATGCGAATTCACCCTTATGGATCTGGGATTGAGGGGTCGTGTGGCTTTGGTGGCCGCGTCCAGCCAGGGAATTGGGCTGGCCACGGCCGAGGCGTTTGCCGCCGAAGGATGCAGCGTGGCGATGTGTGCACGGAATGCGGCGGCGCTCGAAGCCGCGGCCGAGAAGATCAGAAAGCAGCACAACGCCGAAGTCTTCGCGGAAGCTTTCGATGTTACCGATGCGGTTGCGGTGAGCAGCTTCGTGTCGGCTGTGGCGGGCAAGTTTGGCGGCGTCGACATCTGCGTGACCAACGCCGGAGGACCGCCGGCCAAGGGATTTCTTGCCGCCTCACTCGACGACTGGCAACGCGCCATCGACGCCAACTTCCTGAGCACTGTGTACTTTGCGCGTGAAGTCATTCCTCATATGCAGAAGAAACACTGGGGAAGGATCATTACGATCACGTCGATTACCACCAAGCAGCCGGTGGCTGATCTCGTGCTTTCGAATGCAGTGCGGGCGGCGGTGGTTGGGCTGGTGAAGAGCTTGGCGAACGAGTTCGGGAAGGACGGAATTCTGGTGAACAACGTCGGACCGGGATTTACCGCGACGGATCGGCTGAAAGAGCTGGCGAAGGCTCGCGCGGCCGCGACGGGGAAACCGGAGCAAGAATTCCTCGACGGATGGGCGGCTGATAGCCCGTTGCAGCGTCTGGGCGAGCCGCGCGAGTTGGCGGACACGATTGTGTGGCTGGCGTCAGAGCGGGCGTCCTACGTTACCGGGCAGACGCTGCTCGTCGATGGCGGAATGTATAAAGGGTTGTAAGACGAGTTTCGAGTTCGCGAGTAAAACCTCTTGGCCGCGGATTCGCACCGATTCTCACGGATACTTCTGTTTTTAGCTTCTAGTTGCCGGGATTCGCGTGAATCCGTGATCCGTGACGGATGCCCTGTGTTTTTGACTCGCAGCTTGGAATCGGAAGCTCCCTGACATAGATTGCTTCCGGAGTTCGGCTGATGAGCGGGGAGGGCGCTGCTTTCGGTGTTTGCGCGCGCAGCATTTGACTGTCGCTTTCGGTTTCGAAAGAAAACCGGCTTGCGTTGAGGGACTATGAGGCTCGCATTTGTGAATCTTGGACCTACGAAGTTCGGAATCTGTTCGCTCCTGCTTTTCCTGATTGGGTTGGCCACCGTTCAAGGGACGGCGCAGGCGCGTCCTCTGCCTGGAAACGACGTCGAGCAGATTTACGAGCGACTGCTGCCCCAGATTGACAAGATTGCTGCGTTTGACCACCATGCGCATCCCGGATATGCCGACGATCCGGATGTCGACGCGATGGCGGCGCCTCCCAATGCGAGTTACGCGCTGCGCACGCGCGAGGACAACCCTGAGCTGGCCGTGGCCGCCAAAGCGTTGTTTGCATATCCCTACACGGATCTGACGCCTCAGCATGCCAAGTGGCTGCTGGACAGGAAGAATGAACTGAAGAAGGAGCTGGCGGGTACAGCTTACTTCGATTCGATTCTCGATAAGCTGAATATCGAAACCTCGGTCGCGAACCGCGCCATGATGGCGGGCTATCTCGACCCGAAACGGTTTGTGTGGGTCTTTTTTGCCGACTCGTTCATGTGGCCGTTCAACAATGAGCAGGAGAGGGCACGCAATCCCGACGAGAGCGTTTATATTCCGCTCCAGGAGAAAATGCTGCACCGCTGGATGCAGCAGGAGCACGTCAGCAAGCTGCCCTCAAGTTTTTCCGACTATCTGGCGTTCATCAGCCGGGTTCTCGAGGACAACTCGAAGCGGGGCGGCATTGCGATGAAGTTCGAGGTGGCGTATTTCCGGCCTACGACGTTCACCGACCCGAGCAGCAGGCAGGCGGAAGAGATTTATCAGCGTTACAGTGCCGGCCAGGTCCCGAGCCAGAGGGACTACCGGACGTTTCAGGATTTTATTTTTCGCTACCTGGTCGAGGAGGGTGGGCGACTGCACCTGCCGGTGCATATCCACACAGCGGTGGGCATTGGCGACTATTTCAACTTGTCGGAGAGCAACATCATGAATCTGGAGAGCGTGCTGCGCGATCCCCGGTACGCGGCGACGACGTTTGTGATGATTCATGGCGGCTATCCGCTGGAACGCGAAGCGATATGGCTGGCGGCGATGAAGAATGTCTATCTGGATTCCTCGTTTGGCGAATTGGCGCAGTATCCTTCGGCGTTCAAAGATACGTTGAAATTGTGGCTGGAAACTTTTCCCGACAAGATCACCTTCGGTACGGATTGCTTCCCGTACAATGAAGTGCTGGGCGCAGAAGAGAGTTACTGGCTGGGCGTGAAGTCGTCACGTACGGCACTGGCGGCGGCTTTGGCCGAAATGGTTTCGGAGGGAGAGATTAACGAAACCCGGGCGCTCGAGTTGGCTCACGCTTATTTGCACGATACGGCGGTCAAATTGTATGGCGGGAGGGTGCAATAGGACGGGTGGACGGGTGCGCTCCGACAGCAGGTTTACGGTTCAGGACGACTTTCATGGCTAAAAGCAAAACAAAATCTAGGGCAGTCACGACTACCAAGTCTCATACTCGCGCCAAGCGCGCGGTTACCAAGCATGCGGCGGGTCCCGCGGCGATGCAGTACATTCCCTGGCGTACGGTGCCGCTCGAGGATTTGAATCCGCTGCTGCAGCGGCAAATGGTGTGGGGGCAGGAGATCATGCTGGCCCGGGTGCTGCTCAAGAAGGGATGCGTCGTCCCGGAGCACAGCCACCACAACGAGCAGCTCACCTACATTCTCGAGGGCGCATTGAAATTCTGGATCGACGGGAAAGAGATTGTGGTGAATGCGGGTGAAACGCTGTCGATCCCGTCGAACATGCCGCATAAAGCCGAAGCGCTCGAAGATACAGTGGACCTCGATGTCTTTGCTCCTCCGCGCGCCGACTGGATCAACAAGACCGACCAGTATCTCCGGGGAAAGAAATAGATCGAGTGCATGTCTTCACCTTCCACTTCTACGCCGGGAGTGCGTCAAGCTGACTTCCGATTCCGTTGCATTGCCTGCGGCGATCTTAACCAGAGCGCGAGCCCGGATTTTCGCTGCCTACACTGCGGAGATCTGCTTGAAATTACGTATCCGCGGTGGCAGCCAGCCCGGCCGGATGCGGAGGAGCTGAAGTCGGCCTGGCGCGAGCGGCGGCTCTCGCAGCGGGCGGTGGATCTGAGCGGGGTTTGGCGATTTCGCGATCTGCTGCCCGCGCTCGACCGCGACGATCAGGCAGTGACGCTGGGGGAGGGGAATACGCCGCTGTACGAATTGCCGCGCTGCGGGCGCAGCACGGGCGTGCCGCGGTTGTTGGCCAAGCATCAGGGGATGAATCCGACGGCGTCGTTTAAGGATACGGGCATGACCGTGGCGGCGACGTTTGCGCGGCGCGCGGGATTTCGCTGGGTGGCGTGCGCTTCGACCGGAAATACTTCGGCCTCGATGGCTGCCTACGCGGCGCGGGGAGCGATGCGCGGACTGGTGCTGGTGCCCGAGGGAAAGATTTCGTGGAGCAAGCTTTCCCAGGCGATCGACTACGGCGCGGTGACCTGCCAGCTGCGAACCGATTTTGACGGATGTCTGCGTTTGCTGCAGCAACTGGTACTCGAGGCCCCGGTCTATCAGCTCAATTCGATCAATCCGTTTCGCCTCGAAGGGCAGAAGACGCTCGCGTTTGAATTACTCGAACAACTCGACTGGCGGGAGCCGGACCACATTATTGTTCCCGGGGGAAACCTGGGGAACAGTTCAGCCATCGGGAAGGCGCTCGTGGAGATGCGCGAACTAGGGTTGATTTCACGGCTGCCCAGGCTGTCAGTCGTTCAGGCCGAGGGCGCAAACGCTTTGGTGCGCACTTTGCGCGAGGCCGGGGGGAAGCGGTTGGTGACGGTTTCGGCAGAGACTCGGGCGACGGCGATCCGCATTGGGAATCCGGCGTCGTGGAAGAAGGCGGTGCGCGTGCTCGAGGCCACCGGCGGAGCTTGCGAGCAGGTGAGTGAAATTGAGATTGCGCAGGCCAAGGCCGAGATTGGGGCTGAAGGGATCGGCTGCGAGCCGGCGTCGGCCGTCACTTTGGCGGGACTGAAGAAGCTGCTGAAGCAGGGTTTCGTGAAGCCCGAGGAAACCGTGGTGCTGGTGTTGACGGGGAATGTGCTGAAGGATCCGGATTTCACGATCGACTTTCACCGCGGTGACATGTTCGAGCCCGGAACCGAGAACGCGGCGCTGAGTGCGCTGCGGCATCCGCCGATCGTGCTGGATGCAACTTTGGATGCGGTGACGCGGACGTTGGAGCAGGCCGAGAAGTCGGGTTCGTAGTATCACGGTCGATGCGCGGGCCCGGCGCCCGCGCGACGGCGGCGCTGCCTATGCCTTCGAAAATTCGAGCTTCGATATCAACGGCTGTTCGGATCGCGCTGCCGGCGACATCCGCCAATCTTGGGCCGGCATTTGACGCGGCTGCGCTGGCTATGGACTTCTACATCACCATCGACGCGCGGCCTGCCGAAGCCTTCTCCATCACAGCCACGGGGCGCGACCCGGAGATCTGCGGGAAGGTCGAGAACCACCTCATCCTGGAAACTTATCGTGAGGTGCTCGAGGCTGCGGGCCGCGGGATCACCCCGCTTGCACTGCGGATCGCGAACGACATTCCCATTGGCAAGGGGTGCGGGTCGTCGGCCGCGGCGCGGCTGGCGGGGATCGCTCTGGCAGTGCACTTTGGACGGCTGCGCTGGACCGATGCCGAGATTGTGGGCGAAGCTTCGCGGCGCGAGCAGCATCCCGACAATGTTTCGGCCTGTTGGATGGGCGGGCTTACCGTCGCGCGCATGTCGGGCGAGGCGAAGGCGCAGGTTGCTTGTGTGCAGCCGAAAGGGAAGTGGCCGCTGTTGGTTGCCGTGCCCGAACAGGCGCTTGCGACGGAAAAGGCGCGTGGCGTATTGCCGGCCGAGTATTCTCGCGCGGATGCGGTGGCCAACATTCAGAATTCGATGCTGCTGCTGGCGGCTTTCACGAAAGGACGCGCCGATCTGCTTTCTGCTGCCCTCGAAGATCGCATACATCAGCCGTATCGTGCGCCGTTGTGTCCGTTGCTGCCTTGTTTGCAGGAACTGAAGGGCAAAGCCGGCGTCATCGGAGCAGTGCTGAGCGGTGCCGGCCCGTCGGTGCTGGTATTCGTGGATCCGAAGACTTCGCTGAGGAAAACCTCGAAGTTGGTGGCCGCGCATATTCGAGAACGCGGCTTGGAGGCGGAGGTTCGGGAGACCGCGATCGCATCCCGCGGAGGCCGCTCCTAGATCCGTTGTGCTGGCGGACCCCGTACCTGAAAGTGCCATTTACCACCGGAGAGCATTGCGGTAAGCTAGGGTTGTTCCCCCCTGACAAAACTATTGTTGGCTGACTGGGTTTTACCGATGGTAGATGGATCGCGCCAGCGACGCCAGGCAGGTGCAGTAGCGGTCGGGGTGTGCGGAAATCAAGGGCAAAGGGTCCCGCAGGAGCGAGAGCCATATGTCTGGGGATGAGCTGGTACGAGTTGAAATGGAGTCTTTTCTGCGGGCGCTTGAGTCGTATCCACAACGCTTCGCGTCTGATCCGAACATCACCTTCGAAGAATATCGTTCCAGCCTCGAAAACCCCGCACTTTCCGCGCCTGCGGAATCGGGCCAGGGCTCGAGTGAAAGCTGACAGCACTCACTCCTGGTTGCTTAATCTTAATCGGCCAATCCCTTCCCTGGGTGGTGGGCCAGTTTACCGCGCGAGTTGTTGCGGCCGGAGAGAGCCCGTATCTTTTTCTGGTGCTAATTTCGTCCTGATGTACTGAGGAACTCTTGCGCTCTCTGTTTATTCGAGATGAGATCCCTATAATAGTGGGTCGCCGACTGTTCGCTCGCGCATGACTGACTCCGGTGTTGACGTAATCATCATTGGTGGTGGAGTTGTAGGGCTGGGCGTTGCTCTTGAAATCACCCGCCGCTTTCCTCGCCAGCGACTACTCGTCCTCGAAAAAGAAGACCGCGTGGCCCGTCACCAGAGCGGGCACAATAGCGGCGTCATTCACTCCGGCGTCTACTACAAGCCGGGATCGTTGAAGGCGCGGCTTTGCGTGGCCGGGGCAGCGGCCATGGTTGAGTTCTGCCGCGAACATGGGATCCCACACAATGTTTGCGGAAAGGTGATCGTCGCGACGCAGGCGGACGAGTTTCCGCGATTGGAAGAGTTGCACCGGCGAGGGGAAGCCAACGGGCTCACCGGGTTGCGCCTGATCGGACCTGAGGAGCTTAAGGAGATCGAGCCGCACTCGGCGGGGCTGCGGGCGTTGGTGGTTCCGTCGACTGGAACGACGGACTACGCTGCTGTCTCCGCAAAGTATGCCGAACTGGTTGCTGCCAGCGGTGGTGCGGTTCTTACCTCAGCGGCGGCGAAACGCATCCGTCGCTCGCCCCGGGAAATTGTGGTGGAAAGCTCGAAGGGCGCGTTCGTGGCGTCGGGGTTGATCAACTGTGCCGGACTGTACAGCGACCGCATCGCGCGCATAGCGGGCGATGATCCGGGCGTGATGATCGTACCGTTTCGCGGCGAATACTATGACCTGCTGCCTGAGCGCGCGTCGCTGGTGCGCGCCCTGATCTATCCTGTGCCGGATCCGCGCTTTCCGTTTCTCGGTGTCCACTTCACACGGCGCGTTACGGGGAAAGTCGACGCCGGGCCCAATGCCGTGCTTGCGCTGGCCCGCGAAGGATACCGGCACACCAACATCAACCTGCACGACCTGGGCTCTACGCTCGCGTTTCCGGGACTTTGGCAGATGGCGCGCCAGCACTGGCGCAACGCTCTCGGCGAATGGCATCGTTCGCTATCGATGGCAGCGTTTGTCCGCGCGCTCGAGAGACTGGTGCCGGAGGTGCGGGAAAACGATCTGGTGCCCGGCGGTTCGGGGGTGCGCGCGCAGGCGGTCAAGCCGGACGGAACGTTGGTCGACGACTTTCAGTTTGTGCCGTCGGCTAGGATGCTGCACGTGCTGAATGTTCCGTCACCGGCCGCGACCGCCTCGCTGATGATTGGAAAGACGATCGTTGACTTGGCTGCGACGACATTGCGGCTTGGTTGAAGTCCCCTTTGACATTTTCCCTAGAACGTAAACTTCAACGACATCTGAATCTGGCGCGGGCTGCCGATGGTTTTGTTCGTGATGCCCAGTCCGCTCGTGGTCGGGCAATAGTACAGGGTGCTCGTGTTACTGGGGTTGTTGTTACACGGAGTGCTCGTGGCCGTCTGGCTTGAAGGAGCAGGGAAACCGTTGAAATTAAGATTCTGACTGATATCGTCGATGGGAATATCAAAGCTTGCGGTGTTGGTCAGGTTGAAAATATCGAGCGAGTATTTGAGGGAATACTTCTCGGTAATCTGAGTGACCTTCCCGATGGAGAGGTCCGCGCGCCGCTGCCAGGCTTGGCGGAAAATGTTGCGCTGGCCGCCGGCGATGAAGTCGGTTTCGAAGGGGTCATTGGAAGGGATCGCTCCATTCAACTCGCCAGGGCTGAATAAAAGAAGGCCAAAACAGGCTGCATTGAGGGCAGGGAAGCCAGGCTTGGCACCCGAAGCTCCAGTCATCGCCCCTTTGGGCGAGCAACTGGTCAGGGGAACAACTGGATTCGTAATTCCATCGTTCGCCCCGTAGTAGATGCTGCCCACCGCCCCGGAATAATCCACAACGCTGTAGGGTTGACCGCTCTGCAGAACGGTCAAACCAGAGATGGACCATCCATCGACAATGACCCCCTTCAGGGAAGTTGCCGAGAAAAACTTGGGCAACGCGTACGTGTAGCGGAAGTTAATGACGTGCTTGCGGTCAAAGTCGGAGAGGCCATACCCGGAGCGCAGATTCAGCGGATTGTTGCCGTTGTAGAACAGGCCCATCGCGCTCTGCTCGTCGGTGGCGTGCGAGTAGGTATAGGAGAAACCGAAGTCAATCCCGTGGCTCATGCGCTTCTCGACATGGGTTTGGAGCGCATTGTAGGCAGAAATGCCGGCTGCGGTGTAGGACTCCGATTCCGAAGAATACCCGATGTAGGGGACGCGCAGATCAACGTTGCCGCCTTCGTAGGTTTGCTGATAGGGCTGTCCGTCGGGAAGCAGAACCGGGGTGAAGCCGCCCGCCTGGGTGACGAGCGCATAACCGTACGTGTAATCCTGTTCAAACGGGGTGCCCGGGCGAATGGGGTTGCTCGGCGAGGCGATCTGTGCCTGATTGAAGGGCAAGGGAACAACGGCATGGCGGCCGAGATTCCCGACGTAGCCGATTTCAATCGCCCAGTCATTTCTCGGCTGCCATTGAATATCGAGCGTCTGATTCATGCTGTATGGCAACTTGTTGGCGCGATTGTAATCGCCGAACGCGAACAGCGGTATGCCGGTCGAGATGGCCGAGGCATTCGGAATGACCAGGTCGGCGGGATTGCCGCTGGGCGGCGGGCCGAGCCTCGCTCCCCACGGGGCCTCGAACGTGCTGCAGTATGAAT
>Ga0123356_10002172_pt1 | contig 21104 bp, 18 predicted proteins | sample TergutEmb28metaG_2_FD_92546 | JGI IMG/M metagenome (GOLD analysis project Ga0123356, IMG submission 92546) | Embiratermes neotenicus P3 segment gut microbial communities from Petit-Saut dam, French Guiana - Emb289 P3 | ecosystem: Host-associated > Arthropoda: Insects > Digestive system > Gut ... | reverse complement strand
TACCCATATGGATTGATCAAGATATTCGTTTGCTCTTGAAACACTGAGGGTGATCGGAATGAGTGTTTCCTGGAGTTCTGCTCTCTTCATCTGGAACATCCATTGTGCTTCTGCGACTTCTGTGTCGACCATGCCGCCGTAACCGCCGAGTACCTGGTCAATGACAGGCTGACGATCCAGAAGTGTTGCTATTGCCCAACGTACATTTACGTCTGTTGTCGGTCCGAAGTTGTGGTGGATCTGCATGAGGCCGTAGCCGTTACGGAGATAGCTGTGTGTTCCGAAGCCGTCTGCAGCTCTTACGCGCTCGATTTTCGGGCCCTGGATGTTTGTCGGGAGGAAATCGATCTCTCCGGCGAAGAGTTGGTCAACGTCTACATCGTCGTTGGTCACTACTTGCTGAACAAACTCGATTTTCGGCTGCTCGCCTCTGTGGCAGGCAAGGAAATAGGGGTTGGCTTGTACTGTGACTATGTGGTTCTCAAAGCTGACAAATGTGTACGGACCGGATGTGACTGTCGGTGCGTAACGTTCTGTTGCTAATTTGTTGTCGATTCCGGGTGTGATGTCTCCATCGAATTTTGAACCGTTTTCATCTGTGATGACATTGATTCCCGGTGCCCATACGTGGATCGGATACGGGGCAACTGCGATCATTGTTTCTTCCCAGAAGTAGGGGAATTCATCGGCGCTGACTGTTACTGAGAATACAAACTCGTCAATAAGTCTGATTCCTTCGAAATAATCGCTTTTCGGGATATCCCAGCCGATAACTTCGGGTTCGTACGGGTTTTCGCCGTCTTCGTCATCCCAGTCATCGGGAGCTGTTGACATTATCGGGCGGCCGCTTCTGTAAGCTTCCCATCCGACAAAGTAATAGCCGTTTAAGGATGATGCTCCTGCAGCAAGCCATTGCTCAGATGCATAGAAAAGTAATCCGCCGATAAAGTCTTTTGCTGTGATCGTTGTACCGTCTGACCATTTGAGGTCATCCCAAATCGTGAAGGTGTAGGTTTTATTGCCGGCAGCGTCTTCAACAGATTCAAATTCTTTTACAACTGTTGGATGAATTATAAATTGTGCTCCGTCTGTTGTGGCAATTGTTCCATAGTCACCCCAGATGAGGGTTCTGATGGTTGCGTCATAGGCTGAGTTTGTGAAACCGAAGATGAAGTCGCCCGACGCAGGTGCGCCGTATGCAACGGTAAAGGTTCCACTTGCATTGATCGCCGGGAAACGGGGACCTGCAGGAGTGTCATCACCACCGGGTGGTGTGTCAGTGCCGCCTGGTGTGCTTGTGTCCGGTGTGTTTGTGGGTGGCGGTGTGACTGTGTCGTCAGCGCATGCTGCCAGTGCAGCAAACATCATAACGAGTGCGAGTAGCAGTGCTAAGGTTTTTTTCATTTTTATTGTATCCTCCTATTATTTTTATTAATAAACAATATGTTTTTACATATCGTATTAACCTTTGCCGGTCATCGTTGATTTAAGGACTGCATAAGAACTCTGCTCTCTGAGATATTATCCGATTTTTTTGATAGAATTCTGATAGGTTTGTTATTTTATTGTATATTGTTGTATATAATACCAGTTTTATTTATTAGTTTCAAGACAAAAATGAAAGGTTAATAGAAATTTATGTAAATTTGTAAAATCTTTGACTCATTTTCTTAATAAATTGATACATTATGCAGAAATTTCAAGAAAATGATTGTATTTATTATGCATTAAATTTAGCACTTTTAGCGCTTTTCGGCTTACCTATTGCTTACCTATCGTTTACCTATTCTTTCTTTGAGATTGCTTTTATTTATTAAATTCTTTTCATATAACTTTGTTTGATTTATTATTGATATTTTTGAATTATTTACTTGACTTTTCTTAATAGATAGTATAAATTGTATGAGGTGTTTATTTTATCCATTGTTTATCTATTGCTTATCTATTCGTATTGAAATTGGATCTTTTGAAAGGAGAAAACGAAAAAAAATGGAAGAGAACATAAAATCTATAAGTTTCGAAGAGATACATGACTCCGAGTTTGATGATATTTGGGATATATTTTTCCCTAATATGTCAGAACGGAAAAATATAAGACAACTGCACGACCAACAGGAGCAAACAAAGCCGCGCAGATATCTTAAATTTCTTACTATGTGATCTATGCTGTCAGAGACGTGATATCATCCCCTGTTTCATAACTCTATCGCCTTTACAGGGCAGAACTCATGGCAGCAATAACATTTTATACATTCTTTCTCGCTGATAACAGCGAGCTTTTCCCGAATCTCCATACATTGCATAGGGCATATGCGTACACAGTCACCGCATCCTATGCAGTTGTTCAGGATTTTCGGGATTTCATCGTCCTTCTTTATTCTGGCAGGTTTAAAACTCTTACGGAACCGGGCAGGCTCATCACCAAGCCATGTCAGCTTATCAGCACTGTCAGACGCCAGTCCGCGTGATGCTGCTTCTTGAATAGTGCATACACTGTCCGCCCTCATCCCCATCAGATAACATTGTGCCAAATCAACTGCATAAGGAGAAACTCCGCCTAAGATCGTACCAACATGCTTCGGATCACCGCCGGCAGGTCCGGCACCTTCCATTCCGTAAACACCATCCAGAATGCTAAACCCGGGATCGATAAAACTGCATATATCGACCAGCATTGCCGCAAAATCTTCACGTTTCGGATATCTCCTGTGCAGCAGCGGTTTCCCCATCCCCGGAATGCAGCCAAACAGGTTTTTTACACATCCGGTCATTGTCATAAAACCGTGAGTCTTCATTTTGGCGACCGTTATAACAAGATCTGCGTCAAGCACAGGTGATAATAAATCGAATTTGTTAAGCCTCTTTCCTTCGGGGAAAGATACCGACCTTGATGATGTGTTGAATGACAGCTTTGCACCGCTGCGCTTAATGTGATCTTTAATACCCGTCTTTCCGTATAACAGCCTCAACACCAGTTTAGTATGCGGACCGCCTGTCGAGTCGATAACAGCAACCTCGGCACCTGCTTTAACAAAAGCAGCACACACAGCCTCAACAACGACAGGATTTGTTGTTGCAGCATCCTCCGGTTTTTTTGGCATCAGCAGGTTAGGTTTAACTAGCACCCGCTTTCCGCCGTTCAAGATCGCGTGAGCTCCGCCAAACTCATCAAGAATGCGGTCAACAGCTGTTGTCACACGATCAATATTGTAATCATCACATCCGGCAATAAATACCCGGTCATCCAAAATAATTTACCATCCTTCCACGGGTAATCTTTGCATCGCACCAAACAACTTTGTTTTTATATCGGGATACTCTGCACTGAGCGTCTTTATCAGCACCTTTATCTCCTCACGTTTACTGACCCCGTTCATCGGACACGGGTTTTTAACTATCTTTAACCCTTTGGCAGACTCATAACTTTTTATCGCTTTTTCTTCAACATACAACATCGGTCTTATCTGTGTTATATCCATTCTGTCCAGATATGTTACCGGCCGGAAGCAGTGTATCCGCCCTTCATAAAGTAAAGACATAAGGAAAGTCTCGATCGCATCATCATAATGATGTGCTAATGCGATTTTTTTGATACCAAGCTCATCCACCATCCTGCACAACGCAGCGCGACGCATCGTTGCGCAAAGCGAACAAGGATTCTTCTCCTGCCGTTCTTCAAAAATAACTCGTGATATATCACAAAGCTTCTGAGTAAAAGGAACATCAAGCTCCCTGCACAATTCCTCAACAGGAGAAAAATCCATCCCTTTGACACCCATATCCAATGTAACGACATGAAGTTTGAACTTTCCCGGATGATACTTCCGAAGATGATCCAAAGCACAAAGAAGCACCATTGAATCCTTCCCCCCGGATACCCCGACAGCAACAGTCTCCCCCTGCCCGATCATATTAAAATCATCAACACACCGCCGGACACGGCCGGTAATCTTATCTAACATAATCCCTCTCTTAATTATATGAGCGTTTGTGAGCATCCAGGAGCAGTAATTTGAATTTCCATATCGAGCATTTTGAAGTATTCGGGAGATTTCGGGAGTATTCCGGAGATTTGTCTGCGTAGTTTAATTTTATTATTGACACATTATTTCACATATGTTATACATATTAAGCTGTGATTTTATTCTTCACATGCAAATAATCATTTATTAATAACAAATCACTAACACGTATTTTAAGGAAGGATCATTACAATGTCAACAACACTAGCTCGAAAGGAAACCGTCACACGCAACTGGTATATCCTTGACGCAGCAGGAACACCGCTCGGGCGCACAGCGACGGAAGCAGCCAACTTACTGCGCGGCAAGCACAAACCCGACTATACACCAAATGTCGACTGCGGCGATTTCGTTATTGTGATCAACTGTGCAGAAGCAATACTTACCGGCAACAAACCGGAGCAGAAATTCTACCGCCGCCACAGCGGATGGGTAGGCGGACTCAAAGAAACCAGTTATAAGCGTATAATGGAAACAAAACCGGAATTTGCTATGACACAAGCTGTAAAAGGCATGATGTCCAAAAATACAAGAGACCGGGGAGCAATGAAACGGCTTCGTGTATTCAGCGGCGCAGAACATAAACATGAAGCTCAAAAGCCGGTAGCATGGAAAACAGACAAACCGGGTGAACAAGCTAAAGGAGGAGCTGAATAATGTATACAAGTAAAAAACCGTATCTTTACGGAACGGGAAGAAGAAAATCCTCCGTAGCAAGGGTACATCTGTTCGCAGGCGGAACAGGAACGATAACGATCAACGGCCGTGATATCGACGACTACTTCGGACTCGAAACCCTTAAATACATCGTACGCCAACCACTGAATACGACCGGCACCGTTGGAAAGGTCGACATCGCCGCAACAGTAAAAGGCGGCGGCGTAACAGGTCAAGCCGGTGCGATCCGTCACGGCATCTCACGCGCACTTCTGCAAGTGGACGAAAATTTCAGACCGTTACTTAAGGATGCAGGATTCCTTACAAGAGACTCAAGAATGAAAGAACGCAAAAAGTACGGCCTAAAAGCCGCCCGCAGAGCACCGCAATTCTCAAAGCGTTAAAATTAATGCTTTGCGTTAAGGATCAATGCGATATCTCAAACATACTATCTATAAGGGGACGATTTCGTCCCCTTTTTACTTCACTATTGAATTTTCTCTGATAACGATATATACTGTTGCTGTTTAACACACTTTGTTAAAATTGCTGAGATTATTTAGGATACGTCAGGGGGCAGTCGATTTGGAAACAAACCGTGAAGTTATCGTAATGGTAGATGACGATTTAACAAACTTAAATATCGCCAGAAACAATCTCTCCGGGATCTACAGCATAGTCACCGTTCCTTCCGGCGACAAACTGTTCAACCTGCTTGATAAAATAAACCCGTCACTGATATTGCTTGATATAGAGATGCCGGAAATGAACGGTTACGAGGTCATGAAGAAACTCAAAGAGAAGGAAACGACCGCTCATATCCCGGTCATTTTCCTGACCGCAAAAATCGATCCGACAAGTGAGATCGAAGGTTTGAGTCTTGGAGCAGTCGACTACATAACAAAACCATTTTCCCGTGAACTGCTTATAAAAAGGATAGACCTGCATCTGTTGATCGAAAAGCAAAAGAAAGAGCTGATGACATACAGCTTGTCATTGGAAAGCGAAGTAGGTAAGCAAACACAGACTGTATTGGAATTGCAAAACGCAATAATCAAGATAATCGCCGAGCTCGTTGAGTGTCGCGACAGCATTACCGGAGGACACATTGAAAGAACACAGCACTATATAAGGCTGCTGATCGATTTTCTTATGGAGCATGATATCTATACCTCGGAACTGCTTCAGTGGGATATCGATCTGTTCGTAATGTCCTCACAGCTGCATGATGTCGGAAAAATCACCATAAGAGACGATATCCTGATGAAACCCGGTAAGCTAACAGAGGACGAGTTCGAAGAGATAAAATTCCACACCATTGCAGGTGTTGATATAATAAGGAGGATAGAAGAAAACACGACCGAAAGCGAATTCCTGTTGTATGCAGCCGCGTTAGCAGGCAGTCATCATGAAAGATGGGACGGAACCGGTTACCCGTACGGACTTAAAGAAACCGAGATCCCGCTCCACGGCAGGCTGATGGCTCTTGTTGATGTATATGATGCGCTGACAAACGACCGCCCATACAAAGAAGCATTCTCCCACGAGGAAGCTGTCAGCATAATCAGCAGCGGCAGCGGAACACATTTTGATCCACAAATCACTAATGTTTTCCTTTTACATGAAAAAGAATTCAAAGATGTTAAAATCACAAAAAAACATTTACTCGACCAAAGTGAAGAAGTCCGGCCGACGCTTGATATGGTCACCAGCATCATCGGTACCAGAAGCGGCAAAGAATCCGGTCATGGCGAAAGGATGCGGCGTTATTTGGAGGTTCTTGTCGATGCATTACAGGAAAACGAGAATTTCAAAGAGGAGATATCCGGCTGGAACAAAGACCTTTTCCTGATGTCCGCTCAACTGCATGATATAGGACAAATAAGCGTATCTGATTTCATCCTTAATAAAGCGACATCACTGTCACCGGAAGAGTTTGAAACTGTTAAAAACCACGTTGATTTCGGCGTTCAGATAATACGGAAAATCAGAAACCAGGTCGAGCATATGAGTGTCTTGAATCACGCAGAAGCTTTAACAAGCAGCCATCATGAAAGATGGGACGGATCCGGATATCCGCACGGACTTAAAGGCAACGGTATCCCGCTGCAAGGACGAATAATGGCATTGGTCGACGTTTATGATGCACTGACATCAGACCGTCCGCACAGGGAGAGAAAAACCCACAGGGAAGCTGTCGAAATAATCAGAAGCGGCAGCGGAACTCATTTTGACCCTGATATTGTCAAGGCATTCCTTGAGTATGAGATGGAGTTCATAAAAGTCGAATAGCAGTATGAAATCAGGATTCTAGTGTGAAAAAGGAAACATAAACATGGGCGCAGAATTTAGCTTCGGCACAGTACTGATGGTGGCTTTCATCATTACGAGCGTCTGCTATCTGTATATTATTTTTTCCACATATATGTACGATTCCCGTACAAAAGCGCGGCGCGACTACATGTTTACAGGTGTCACGCTGTTTTTTTTCAGTTTCTTTTACGGGTTTATGACACTGGCAGAGATTCAATTCTCTCTTCGTATCCTATGGGCAATAGGTTTCTTTGGCGGGAGTATGTTCTTCCCGTTATGGATGATTTTCTTAACAAACCTGATAACGATCAAGCTCAAATATATCAAGAATCTTCTTCGTGCTGTTTTGCTTATGTCGGCATCGATCAGCTTACTGTGCATACTATTCGGGGATGTCTCATTCAGATCGACAGAGTTCGGAAGTCAATTCTCATATCCGGGCAACATTCTGTTTATAACCTATTTCGTATATAACATGATCCTGTCTGCGGTTTTACTCTTTGTGCATGTCAAGTGGTATTTGCAATCAGAGCTTAAGCGCCATCGCAGACAAGTGCTTATTTTCATAATCATATCGACGATTTCACTTCCTATTGTACTGATAACAGACTTTATCATCCCGATTTTTACAAACTATACCTTTATACCATTGGGAGCAATAGTGATCCTGCCTCCGTCCTTTTTTGTTTACTTTTCGTTAAGAAAGTATAAATTGTTCGGCATCACAGTATCGAATGTATCGCAGTACACATTTACATCGGTCAAAATGCCTATCTATGTGCTTGATAATAATAACATTATAGTCATTGAAAATAATGCAGCGATCGAATGCTTAGGTGAAAGTGCTGTCGGGAAAAGCATATCAAACTACTTTTTTGCAGATGGAGCAACTCCTGATGAATCGTTTTTTAAGGAGGAATTTGCCAGCAGGTCTGTCTATCTGGATGCAGGCTCGGGGATGAGGATCTGCGATATGTCATTGACCATTGAAAAAGATGATAATAATGATGCAATATGTAAAATCGTTGTTTTTACGGATTTGACCACCATAAAGGAGATGGAGAAAAATACAGTAAAAGCACTTAACGAAGCCCTTGAAGCAAATAAAGTAAAAAGTGATTTTCTCGCAAAAATGAGTCATGAAATACGCACTCCGATGAATGCGATCATTGGAATGACAGATCTTGTTCTGCGTGAAAAAATATCAAAACCTGTGCGTGAACATACAATGATAATAAAGCAGGCGGGCGATAATCTTTTATCAATAATCAACGATCTTCTCGATTTCTCAACGATCGAAACAGGTAAGATCCAAATCCTTGCAGAATTTTATTCATTGTCATCATTGATAAACGATGTTGTCAATATAATCAAGGTCCGTCTTTCGTCATCCGAAGTCAAGTTTGCTTTGAATATCAATAAAGATATCCCGAATATTTTAGTCGGAGATGTAGCCAGGATCCGCCAGGTTTTGATCAACGTTCTGGGTAATGCAGTCAAACATACCGAACGCGGACAGATAACGCTGACAGTAGATCATGAAAGCCTTTACGATGAAACGTTAGACTTGATAATCATCATTGAAGATACCGGCAGCGGTATAAAACAGGACGATATAAAGAAGCTGTTTACAGAATATTATCAAGTACGGACAAGCACTGACGGCGTAGGATTAGGTCTTGCTATTACACAAGGTCTTTTAGCGGCAATGAACGGTGCGATCACCGTAAAATCGGAATATGGAAAAGGCAGTAAGTTCACAATAAAAATACCTCAAAAGATCGGCGATTCCGGACAGCAGGCTGTTTTTATGAATTCTCAGTATGATGATTATGCAGCCGGCATATATAAAGAGATCAATACTTTCATCGCACCCGATGCCAGGATCCTTGTTGTCGATGATATCAGCACCAACCTGAAAGTCGTATCCGGTATTCTTGCACCATATAATATGAAAATCGATTTATGCCTCAGCGGTAAGGACGCTATCGATGCAGTCAAATCATGCCGGTATGATATTGTTTTGATGGACTACCGGATGCCTGAAATGGATGGTGTTGAGGCAACTGAGCTGATCAGGGCTCTTGACGGTAACGATCCGTATTATTCGACCCTCCCTGTGATCGCGCTGACAGCAGATGCTGTTTCCGGCAGAAGAGAGATGTTTTTGGAAAGCGGCTTCAACGACTTTATTTCAAAGCCGATAAGCAAAGAAGAGTTGAATACTGCTCTGGAAAAGTGGATCCCGCATCATAAGAAAAGAGTCTTGGAAGCAGTTAGTAATGAAACAGACAATATAAATGATCCTGCCGATAAACCGGTAACTATCAACGGATTGAATGTCGAAAAGGGTATAAAATTGTCAGGCGGTAAAACCGCGCACTATTACGAAACGCTCGTATCATTCCACGCTGATGCTTCCGAGCGGTTGGCATTGATCAGAAACTACTATATTGCAAGAGAATTGGATCTCTATATAACCGTTGTGCATGCAATAAAAAGTGCAACCGCCAACATTGGTGCCGATAAGCTGTCTCTGCTGGCAGCAGGTTTGGAAAATGCAGGCTTATGTGAGGATTGGGATCATATCGTCAATAATAACGATTCTTTCCTTGAGGCACTCGAGGATCTTTTGAGAAATATTAAAGCTGTATTGATGTCTCGTGATAAAGACAGTGAAAATAACAAAGACGGAGAAGACCTTAATTACAGTGAAGATATCAATAATGAGCTGATCGCTTTGAAAAAAGCGCTTGAAGATATCGATATCGTTGCTACAAACAAAGCCGTTGACTCTCTCATCGGTTTAGCGCGATCAGAGGATGAAAAGAACTCAATAAGAGATATATCTCATCATATCTTAATGTTTGAATATGACAAAGCTATCAAGCTGATCGACGAATTTTAAGGAAATTTAGTGAAAATTACTGTTGACATTTTACTGATACAAGCGTATAAACTACAAAAGACCAATAAGTCCAAGACCAACTGGTCTAAGAAGAAAGAGAGAGAATCATTATGTCAAATGTAAAATTCCTGTCAGGGGAAAACATCCCGCTTGAAATGCACAAGGTACGGATGGTGCAAAAAGTAAACCTGCTGCCGGTGGAGGACCGGCTGCAACGGATGGAAGAAGCCGGGTTCAACACATTCCTGTTAAAGAACCGCGATGTGTTTATGGACATGCTCACCGACAGCGGTGTCAACGCTATGAGTCAGAATCAATATGCAGCTATGATGCAAGCTGATGACAGCTACGCAGGGTCGGAAACTTTTTATCGCCTGGAAGCAGTGCTTCAGGACATTTTCGGAATGGAGTACTTCCTGCCGACGCATCAGGGACGTGCATGTGAAAACATTATTTCACAAGTCCTTGTAAAGCCGGGTATGGTCACGATCATGAACTACCACTTTACAACAACAAAGGCACATATCACGATCAACGGCGGCTCTGTTGAAGAAATCGTAAAAGAAGAAGGACTTAAGATCACCAGTACAGATCCGTTTAAAGGCGATATCGACATCGACAAGCTCAATGAGTCAATTGCGCGAAACGGTAAAGAAAACATCGCGTTTGTACGTATCGAAGCCGGAACGAACTTAATAGGCGGTCAGCCTGTGTCGATGCAAAATATGCGTGAAGTTTCGCAGATCTGCCGCAAACACGGAATACCGCTTGTTTATGATGCAAGTCTATTAGGCGACAACCTGTACTTTATTAAGGTCCGGGATCCTGAATATAAGGATGTCGATATCAAAACGATCACTCGTGAGATCACATCCTTCATGGATATCGTATATTTCTCTGCACGTAAGCTCGGCTCTGCACGCGGCGGCGGTATTCTTGTTTCTGATGAAAAACTGTTTCTCAAAATGCGTGAGTTAGTACCTCTGTATGAAGGTTTCCTTACATACGGCGGAATGTCTGTTCGTGAAATGGAAGCGCTCTCGGTGGGTCTCGAGGAGACAATGGATTTTGAGGTCATCAACCAGACGCCGATCATTGTTGAAGCACTATGTAATGAATTGATCGCAAAAAACGTCCCGGTCGTGACACCTCCCGGTGGTCTCGGCTGTCACGTAGACGCAAAGGCATTTTGCGATCACGTGCCGAAAGAGGAATATAAAGCAGGCGCACTGGCTGCAGCGATCTTCATCGCCAGCGGTGTACGCGTCATGGAACGCGGTACATTAAGCGAACAGCGCAATCCGGACGGAAGCGAACGTTTTGCTGAGATCGAGCTTGCCAGGATCGCTGTACCGAGGCGCGTATTTACTCTATCGCAAGTAAAATACACCGCCGACCGTATAAACTGGCTGTTCCAAAACCGTCACTTGATAGGTGGATTGAAGTTCATAGAAGAACCCGCAATGCTGCGCTTCTTCTTCGGCCGCCTCGCACCGATAGGTGACTGGCCACAGCAGCTGGCAAATCAATTCCGTAAGGATTTTGGTGAGAGTCTGTAGCATGACAGGGGGACGGGGGTTTTGTCATAAATAACGGGGACATTCCTCTCTGGAGGAGTGTCCCCTTATTATGGGGGCGAAGCTTTTATCTAAGTTTTTTTAGCAGCTCTTCTGTACCTTGAGTCAAACTCTCTGCCCAGCCGCTTTCAAACGGTGATTTCAAACCGGCTTCTGCTATCAGATCAGTCAGCTTTTTTGTGCCGGCTTTGATCATCAGATCAATATAGCTCTTCCATGCAGCGGTTTTGTTGGATTCCATCCAGATACGATACTGGATCGCACATGTTTGCGCCAGACAATAATCGATGTAATAAAACGGACGTTCGTAAATATGCATTTGACGCTGCCAGTGTCCGCCATTTCCAAAGAACGGATCGCCGTCATAATCGAGATGAGGTTTATATTCTCCTTCGAGTTTTTTCCAGGTGGCTTTACGTTCAGCAGGCGTCATATCCGGATTTTCATAAATGATATGCTGGAACTCGTCTACCATGCAGCCGTACGGGATAAACATAAGAGAAGAAACAAGCTGCATGTAGAGGAATCTTTCTGTATCCTCCTTAAAGAAGGAATGCATCCAATCCCCTGTAAAGAATTCCATCGCCATAGAATGGATCTCTGCAACATCAGATGTATATTCCTGATACTCAAAGATTTCTAAGTCTCTTGCAAGATATGCGGCAAGCGCATGACCGCATTCATGTGTCATAACATCTACATCCTCGCTTGTGCCATTGAAGTTCGCGAAGATAAACGGAGAGCCGTAATCGGGCAGGAAGCTGCAATAACCGCCGCCGGACTTCCCTTCTTTTGCCAGTACATCAAAAAGCTCGTTTTCCAGCATAAAGTCGAAAAACTCCTTCGTTTCAGAGGAAAGCTCATCATACATCTTCTTCCCTGCTTCAAACATTTCCTCGGGCGTTCCTTTAGGCGTTGGATTTCCGGCAGCAAAGAATATATCTTCATCGTAGAATTTCAAACCGTCAACGCCCAGATCTTTTTGTCTTTGATCGTGCAGCTTTTGCACAAATGGAACTAACACTTTCTTGACCTGATCGCGGAACCGTTTAACTTCGGCAGCGTTATAGCTGTTGCGTTGCATATGGATGTATCCGAGCTCAATGAAGTTCGGATATCCCAGCTTCCTTGCCATTTCCCGGCGGAGCTTGACAAGATCATCAAAAATCTCATCGAGCTCTTTTTCGTTCTCTATAAAGAATTCAGTACGCTTGGCATATGCAGCTTTGCGTGTTTCCCTGTCTGCAGACAGCTGGTATGCACGAAGCTGTGAGAGGTTCAGTTTTTTTCCTTCAAAATCAAGACTTGCAGATGCTAAAAGCTTATTATACTTACTTTTAAGAGCATTTTCTTTTTGCATCTCTTCAATGATTTTTTCATCAAAACCTTTAAGTCTCAGTTCGGCGTTTATAAACCAAAATTCACCGAGTTCTTTTTCAACCTCGGCTCTATATGGTGAGTTTACCATTTCCTTATAAAAATCCATTCCCAGTTTTTGGGTGATCGGACTGTTTTCGTCGACAAAATCTTTCTCCTTGTCGTAAAACTCGTCTCTGGTATCAATGGTATGCCGGATGTAAACAAGAGCGAATAAAGTATAAAGTTTCTTAGCCAGTGCTTTGAAGTTTTTGTATTGCTCCATCACCTCTGCTGCGTTCTTAGCTTCCTTTACAGCAGCGACGATTGCTCCACCCTCGGCAATGATCTGTGCTATGTCAGGTCTTGTGTACGGTATTTGTGAAAATTTCATTATGTCCTCCAGTATTCATTTTTTGTGACCGGTTTCTATAATATCAAAGATCGATATAAAAAGGAATAGTCCAATTTTATCATTTTGAATGGACTATTCCTTAAACACCACAAGACTGCGTAGTTTTTACCTGTTTTAAATTCTTTATTCAGAATCTGCGAACTCCTCGATACCACAATGGATCGACAGTATGACTTCTCCTTCTGATCCGTCTTTTCTCAGCATTACTATGTTGCCGTGTTCACTTAACTCCAGATAGTATTCCTGATTTTCATCGTTTGTCAACATCAGTACCCAATTGTATGTGTCGTTATCTTCTACAGATATCTCTTTGAGCTTTCCAACACCGGCTTCGATCATTTCATGGACTGCGTTGTCGAGAGCTGCAATATCGTCAGGATGAAATCCGGCATATTCTGAAATCAACTGTTTATTGTTCTCAAATAATTTATTGTTACTCATAGTCATTTACCTCCTTATTATTTCAGGCATTTTAGATTCCACCGGAGAACCATCTTGCGTCTCTGCATTGCAGGTCATAGAAGTATTCCGAACTCCAGTAATCTCTCCATTGCTGTGCTCTTTCTGCACTTACCGGATGATTGGGATTATAGTACTGGCGAGCTATGCCGGAAGCTTCAGCCTGGTATGCGTGCCTGACTTCGTGCATAAGAACTTTAAGTGCATCCGGAGAGTTGAACCAGTGATGATCCATATTTATTCTTATTACATGTCCGCCCGGGCTATATTGTCCGGCATACCCGGTTGTGCGTGTAAACTCTATTGCAGGATTTGCGTTTGTCCCCATGAGCTTTTGTAGATCGGCAAGCATAGCGTTCAGAACCGCTTGCTTCTCTGCAACTGTTTTTGCCGCTCTCCACTTTGGCAGGTAGCTCTCACGGATTTTGTGGGCTTCACGATAGAAGTGTAAATCTGCTGCCAGTTCCTCGGGGGTAAGCTTACCGGGAGGATTCGGCGGTTTTGGCGGCGGCTTAGGCGGGGGTGGGGGCTTCGGCGGTGGTGGCGGTGGCTTCGGTATCGGAATGGGTATCGGTATAAGGATAGGTTTGGGTACTGCGCAGCCGCCGCCGCGTTCGGGCTCTTCAGTCTTTTTACCGAACAGTTTTTTAAACCAGTTGATGATGACGGTAAGTAAGTTCACCTTTTTTTCAGCCTCGTAGTACTCTACCCTTATAGCATCAAGGCACTCTCCGCTGTTCTTCATAGCTTCTGCTATTATTAGCACTGCTTGCGCTCTTGCATCTACGTTCTTTTGGAAGTCCTTGATTTGGGTAGTACGACCCAATTGATCTTTAACGGTTTCCAGTCTTTGTGCAAACCCCTTCATTGCTTTTTCCGCACTCTTAAACCTGTTGACCGCGTTCATCATCAGGGCATAATCTACTTTAAATTTCAATAGTTTCATCTCCCTTCAATTGCTCTGCCATCATATTACTACTTGTTCTCAACAGCAGGCAGTGATTCTGATAGATGACAGATTTTCGGGTGTGAATGGTCGGGATGCCGTATTGCATTTGATTTTGTGATACAGGTAAATCACCGGTTAATATCCATTTCAAGTAATAAAAGCCGATATGTTTCCCTGCCGTTAAAGTTAAAAGGTACTATTAAACTTTTCGCTGAGTATTGATAGTAAATATACTCTCTAAACTGCCCGGGCCAGTTTTCTTTGTCTTGATAAAAAACACGAAACGTAAAATCATTTGTAAAAAGATCGCCCGGAACCATAACATCAAGGAAATAATAAACATCGAACTGTGCAATAAAGGTCCCGTCATTTTGCTCATACAATCCGGTCACCTGCGCGAAGTAAGGAGGTTCTCCGTTTGCGAACTCAACATAATAGTTTCCATCATAGTAGTAATTAAAACCATACGGATCGACATAATCATCATGATCAATATACCGAATATCAAAAAACCGCTCTATTATTTGCGCAACATGCCGGTCTGAGATATAGTGCCTGCCTTCCTGCGAGTTGAAATAAAACCTCTGGAAGAAATTTATATAATTATGCCGTATAGCAAAATTGATCAGCAAATTGATATCATGATCATCACTGTCAAACTCAACAAAATAAGCTTCTGCGAAATTACTGAAAAACACATGCAAAGCGTTGCGTTCTTCCGTGCTTAACAATGGAAATACATCGACAAGTCCGGTTGTATCCAATCTGTATGTATGCTCGTTTTGAGGCTTTTCCGGCTTAGGTACAGGAGTAGGTGCCGCCGGTGGTGCAGGATCCGATGTTCCCGGCGGTGTCGCTTGTTCTGCCGGAGGTGTTCCCGATGCTGATGGTGGTGAAGAGCCACCATCAGGTGATCCTAATGACCGATATAGGATAAATACTACAGCGATCAGGCAAAAGCAAGTGATTCCTGCAATTATTACAGCGTTTTTATTGATCTTTGATCGTTTCTTATTGAGTTTTCCTTGTTCACTGAGATTTCCGGATCCTCCGGTCTCTCCAGTGTCTTGTACGGGTTTTTCCAGTTTACTTTTTTCATATGGTCTTATTACATATTTCCCGTTCTTCACATCCTCAAGTGCTTGCTTAAACTCAGTGGCAGTCCTAAACCGCAATGAAGGATCGAATGAACATGCTCTTAAAATGACATGCCCCATCTCCGGGCTTGCATCAACAGGGAACGGGAGTGCTTCGCCGTTTATACGACGTTCTGCAGCATCCTTCCGGGCTTGATACGTTATCTGATCTGCATACGGGTCGATGAATGGCAACCTGTTATTATTTAACTGCCTGTATAACACAAGACCAAGTGAGTAAATATCAACTGTTGCATCGTACTTTTTTGTTGTCGGGATTTCGGGTGCAACGTAATTAAATGTACCTATAGAAGTCATTGACATCGCGCCGCTGCTTTTTTCCAGTTCCCGTGCTATGCCGAAGTCGCCAAGTTTATAATCTCCAAATGACGATCTGAAGATATTCTCCGGTTTTATATCACGGTGTATGATGTTTTTCGCAGCGCATAGTTCCAATGCGGAACACATATCCTGACCGAGTTTGATAACCTCTGATTCAGTTAGTTTCTTATCTGCGGAATGATCTACAAAGCTTGTCAACAGCTCCATACGGATAAATATATCCCAGCCTATTACCCCGGTTTTCTCTACTACCTTGTAGTCCTCGACATTAACTATGTTCGCTGTGCCCTTCATCGATACCATCAGCTTGATTTCACTTACGCAATCTGTTACGACACCTTCGAAGTAAGAACGTGCTGATGACTCATCATATCCATCGGCCTTCAGTGAGTTAAGCTCCGAAATGCTCCGTGGGATCGATATCACTTTGACCGCGGCATAGTCAATAAAGCCATGCTCATTTCGCATGACTTTGTACACATCCCCGAACGAACCCTCGCCGATCCGCTCGACAATGTTCCATTCAGACCATATCGCGCTGAGTTGATCTATCCCCATTTACTTTGCACCTAATATTCGTCCCATTGTTGTCTTTAGATCGGCAAAAACGGATTTTAACTTTCCGTGAGAAGCTGTGCCGGGCTGAGTGCTTTGCAATTCACATATAATGATCGTTATGTTGTCGACACCACCGTTTTCAAGGGCCATTGTCATTAATGTTTCTGTTGTTTCCTGCACGCTTAAACCTTTATCAAGAACTTCGGTAATATCGTTATCACTGACCATATCCGTCAGTCCGTCCGAGCAAAGTAAATATCTGTCTTTATCCTTATATTCACTTTTTATAATATACGGCTCGATCACAAATTCCGACTCCGGTATTCCCAGATTTTGTGTAAGCGGTGCTTTTTTGCTGTTATAACCATTATGAACATGGTCCCGGGATAATTGTATGAACCTGCCGCTACTATAGTTATAAATGCGACTGTCTCCTAAATTGCACGCATAAACGCCGTCTTTTCCACAAAATAAAATAGCGGCTGTTGTTCCCATATTCCTTATAAAATTTTCTTTCTGGTATTCACATATCTTTGAGTTCATTTCCAGACAAGATCCTGTTAAGAAAGCCTGAGGAGCATCTATCTCTCTATTTTTGTATGTCTCATTAAAAGTCTTTGCTGCTATGTAAGCAGCAACCTCACCTTGCTTTTCACCACCCATACCGTCAAAAATGCACAACGCAAAGGATGGCTTGACCGCTGTAACAGCCGACAAACCTTCCTCCAGTCCATTGTTTTCACTTTCAAGGTATACATTATCACACCAGATATTATCCTGGTTTTTTTCACGCACTTTACCGGTGTGACACTGTATTGAATACTCTATGTTGTAGTCTGCCATAAAATTTTTACCCATATTTACCGTACTGCCTGTCTATTGATTAAAGTGCTAGTCATCTCTCAGCAGATAAATCATTTCCCCCTGTAAGCTGTCTCTGCGTACTGTTCCCAAGCATCCGGTCTCATCAAGGGTGATGATGTATTTATGCTCAGTATCATCGGTCAAACACAGGACATATCCCCATTCTTCTTTCTGTTCTACAGATAGTTCAACGAATTTTTCAATGCCCAGTGACATTATATTTTCTACGTTATAATCAATGATTGGATCATCAGCATCTATTCTCTGCTTTAATAATTCTTTATTTGTATTAAAATCAATACTGTTTAGAGAGTCCATCTTGTGTCTCCTTCCGGTTTACCAGCTGCCTCCATATTGTGGAGTCAGTCCGACAAGTTCATTTTGCTGTCCTGCGAAGTTTTTACAATCCCATTCCACCGGCTGTGTCAAATATCGTGAGTGGTCGGGTCCTCTATAATAATTTGAGTCCGGAGGCGGCAGATTTGACGCCCATTGCTGCCTGGTTTCTTCGCTTACAACATGGTTATTTTTAAAGTTAACAACATCATATTGGTATGAATGCCTTACTTCATGTACGACTGTCTTTAATAACTGACTACTGTTAGCTCTGCCTAACATGTCTGCATTTATTCCTATAAGATTCATAGAATAGTTGTGATATCCTCTGGTGCCGCCACCTAAACTTGGAAACCTGATCTCCGGATCTAAATTAGTTCCCATGATCTTTTGTACGTCTCTGAACAGTTCATTAAGAATCACTTTTCTCTCTTCGATCGACGCTCTGTCCCATTTTGCCAGAGCTTTTCTCATCAATTCCTGTGTTTCATTTTTCATCCTGTGATCGTTAGCCCGTTCTTCTTCACGGGTGTAAAATTTCCAGTTTGGCGGGTAGTTTTCCATCGGATCAGGTTTTGGCGGTTCCGGTTTCGGCTTCGGTTTGAATATGTTCTTGATCCAATCGATAAAGGGTGCAAAAAAGCCCCAGTTGATCGTTGGCCATTTGAGCAATGCTATTACCGGACCGACTTTTATTTTCGGCTTTATAAGTGATTTCCAGGGTACTATAATTTTGGGGAGGATCTTAAATCCCTTCGCAGCGGCAACGCCTGCAACAGGTACAATTCTGCCTAAATTAAACGTATGTTTTATACCAAGCTTTTGATGTAATGCCCGTTCACTGTTTATATATTCCAGCCGGATGCTGTCAAGACTTTTTCCACTTCTTGCAACAGCGTTTGCTGCTTCATTCACTGCATTCACACGAGAACGGATACTTCTGTTGATACCGGTAAATTTGCTCTCAGCATTCAATGCTGAACCTACCATATTAAGCCTGCTTGCATAATCGCCGAACATTCTCGATGCGGAGTTAAAATCCGCTACAGCCTGTTCCATTATATTAAAGTTTGCACGGTATTTCACGGATTTTCACCTCCCCGTTTTTTGCTGTCTTATCAGTTATCCCTTTAATTTATCAAGAAATCTGTGTCTATTATATCTTTCCGGATCGTTTAGTATGACTACATCGATTATGCGGACATCATCCCACCTGATGACCGGATATACCGCCGGTAATATTACTTTGCCTATAAAAAATCTTGGCTTAATGATTTTCCTCAAGGGAGTTAAGAGTTCTTTGAATTTTAATGATACATTTATTGCTCTGGCTGCGGCATTTGGCGCATAAACACCGAACTTGATCAACGGGGTCAGTTCAAGCTTCTGATATGTTGCCCGTTCACAATTGATGTACTCCAATCGAATATTTTCAAAACACTTTCCGGTTTTAACAATAGCACTTGCTGCATCATTTAATACATTCGCACGGGAACGGATACTCCCGCGAATGTCACTAAAACTACTTTCAATACTCAACGCCGAACTTATAGTATTAAGTCGACTTGCGTAATCGGTAATAACTCTCGATGCGGAGTTAAAATCCGCTACAGCATGTTCCATTATGATAAAATTTGCACTATACCTCAATGATTTTCGCCTCCTGATTTTTCATGCTCCCTGAAGCTACGCCGGATCTTCTTTTCCACTATCGATGAGTTCCGCAAGCTTCCCGCGAAAGTCGTGAAATTCATCATCCATAAAGCCTTCCGCTTCTGTGCGCTCTATGTCCTCATGGTTAAAAAGATATATGTGCTCAGGTCCTACAAACCCCTCCGGATAAAGACATGCAAGATAATCGTACTCTACACCATCTTCAGGGTTGATCTGAACCACACCCATCACCATAAGGCGCTTATCGCCGCCGGCAAGTAGGACAACTGAACCAATTGGTAGTAACTTTTTCATTTTTTCCCCTTCCTAAACAATATAATATCAACAATACCAGTCACAAAGACGTTGTATACTCTCGCGAGAACCTATTATTTTATAATCGTTTCCGTCAACTGCTGTGATCATAACCTGTGAGAATTGCCCTCTACCTCCAAGGTGATATTCTACACTGCCTATTGAAGAAATATAATCTCGTCTTAATGCTATAACTCTTGTTCTCGCAACATCAACAAACCAGTTTGTTGATGTATGATTGTGCTCTGTTATATTAAGCGTTTTCATTACATCGTTGAATCTTATCCCAAAATACTCTTCTTGCTTCTTAATAAATCGGATCCCATTTAACGGTAAAGGAGTTATGATCAAGATAAATAAACAAACGATAAAAATCGCTTCACCAATTCCAAGCAGTACATGTATATAAAATTCCAATACACTATCTGTAAAATACAGGGCTATTGTAAAGATCATTAGAAATATTCCAATGAAAATACCGACTCCCAGCATAGATTTGATCGCTTTTATATACAGTGATAATTTCGTTATACTTTTACTATTTCCGGTTTTTATACTCATGTTTTATACACCCCACACCGTATATAGACTATTATGCCAATTGTTCAATCTACGCAACAGCCGGTACGCATCGTGGTGCATTAAAATTTGAGTTCTGTGGGAATAATCGCCCTATATCATCAAGTCCAGTAATTTTCTTAAAAATATCAACCATTGAATCGATTTTAATTGATTTTGGGATATTGATTGCTTCTACATATAGTGACTGCCATAAATTCATACCTTTTACCGCCCCCGGTCCGAGAACTGCCCCTGAGAACCACCCTGCTAAAGCCCCAATCCCTGCACCAATATACATGTTTGCCTTAACTTCCATAATACCACGTAAGTTAAAATCTCTTGAACCATCGGCAAAACTCCATATACCATCAACACCTGCAGATACTGCTCCCGCAGCAGCTCCACCGGCAACAGGACCTGCAAGCATTGTAACAGCTCCGCCGGCTGCACCACCAATTGTAGCACTTGCTACACCTCTCCAGGTGAGTTCTCTACCGGTAACAGCACTAGAAACTACCTCTGATACTGCTCCAACTATGCCGCCGACTACAGCACCGGCAACAACGTGCCAGAACATGCCGTTCGGATCATAAAGAACCAATGGAATGTTTCCGCAATATATATATCTGTTGTAAGTAACCGGTGCAAATTGTACCCCATCGACGATGTCTTTACTTGTAAAC
>Ga0123356_10002171_pt1 | contig 21111 bp, 20 predicted proteins | sample TergutEmb28metaG_2_FD_92546 | JGI IMG/M metagenome (GOLD analysis project Ga0123356, IMG submission 92546) | Embiratermes neotenicus P3 segment gut microbial communities from Petit-Saut dam, French Guiana - Emb289 P3 | ecosystem: Host-associated > Arthropoda: Insects > Digestive system > Gut ... | reverse complement strand
CTGTGCTATGATTAAGCCGAAATGACTGTTTTACGCAACAAGACCGTTATCTTGGGTATTACCGGCTCCATTGCCGCTTATAAGGCCGCGGAGCTAGCGAGTACTCTCACACAGGCAGGGGCCTTGGTGGATGTGATTATGACCGAGTCGGCGCAGAGGTTTATTGCCCCCATGACCTTGCGTTCTATCACCCACAGACCGGTCGCAACGGGCATGTGGGAAGCACCAATTAGCTTTGATATTGAGCACATATCGCTTGCCGAAGCGGCCGATGTCTTACTTATAGCTCCGGCTACAGCCAATGTTATGGCCAAGCTGGCAAGCGGGCTTGCTGACGATTTGCTATCTGCGACTGTACTGGCGACAAGGGCGCCGATTGTCATAGCCCCGGCCATGAATGACAATATGTACGCCCACCCTGCTACGCAGGAGAACATTGCTCGGCTTAAGGCACGTAACGTTGTATTTGTCGAGCCAGACTTTGGGCGTTTGGCTTCCGGTAAGATAGGGCAAGGACGGCTGGCTCAGTCCGATGAGATAATAGGTGCTCTTTGTGCCGTTCTAGGGCGTGAGGGTGCGCTTGCTGGGTGGAAAGTTGTTGTTACTGCCGGTGGCACGCGTGAGCCGCTAGATCCCGTGCGCTATCTCGGCAATCGTAGCTCTGGCAAAATGGGCTACGCTTTGGCCATAGCTGCCCGTGATATGGGGGCTCAAGTTGTACTCGTTTCTGCGGCTGATCGCCCTGTCCCTGCGGGGGTGACCGTTGTCCCCGTGGAAACCGCCGCCCAGATGCAGGTTGCTGTGGCGGATGCGGTAAATGGGGCAGATGCTCTTATCATGGCCGCGGCGGTGGCGGACTATCAGGCAGCAGAAGTGGCGGGGCAGAAGATTAAGAAACTAGACGAAGTATGGCGCCTTGAGCTTAAGCGCACGCAGGACATATTGCAGAGCACAAGAGGGCCGTTTCTTAGGGTGGGCTTTGCCGCTGAGAGCGAAGACTTGTTCTCCAATGCTCGTCTCAAACTAGACGAGAAAGGGCTTGACCTTATAGTGGCGAATGACATCACCGAGCCCGGCGTGGGTTTCGGGGCAGATTCCAATCGGGTGAGCATTATTGGTCGGGACGGCGTGGTGGACACCCTGCCTGTTCTCACTAAGCGCGAGGTTGCTGATCGGGTGCTGGGGGTCGTGGCCAAGATGAGTCGGCCGCAAGTCGGGCAGGGTAAATAGGGCCAGGTGTTGTTCGGCTTAGGTCTTTATTGATTGATCTTCGTCGCGTATCCTCAAATACCAGAGTACCCCCGCTATACTTTTAGCGTCTTCAATTGAACCATCTCTGATGAGAGACATTATCTGGTGCACAGGCACTGGTTCCAACTCAATCTCACAGGTATCTTCGGCGGTTAAAGGTGATGGTACCAGGTCTGTTGCCAGGAATAGATGGAGATACTCTGTTGCCCATCCCGGGGCGGCATAGAATCCACCCAGTCTTTGCAGAGTCTGTGGCAGAAAGCCCGTCTCTTCCTGCATCTCGCGGCGGGCAGCCATCTCTGGTGTTTCGTTGAGCTCTATGCCGCCAGCAGGTATTTCCAACAGATTCTTGCCTGCGGCATGACGGTACTGTCTTTCCATGAGTACGTTCCCCAAGTTGTCTATGGCGACAATTGCCACAGCATTGGCATGCTCGGCTACCTCGAGCGTTGTTTCGCGACCTGACGGCAGCTCAACTTGGTCGCGTCGGAGGCGGAGGATGTCGCCCTGATATACTATCAACGAACTGGTCGTTTTCACGGTGTGTCTATCTGGAAAACCATGGCCGTCTCGTCACAATCGGGGTGTTTAGGACAACGGTAGCACTCACCCCAGACCTTGTAGGGCATAGTGGACTTGTCAACCTCTGTAAAACCACAGTGGCTGAAAAAGCCTGGGACATAAGTCAAACAAAAGACGCTGGAGATTCCAAACTCCCTCGCCTCGTCAAGGCAGGCCTGCACCAGTGCTTCACCTAGCCCATGATGACGATCCGTCGCAGATACAGCAAGCGATTTTACTTCGGCGAGGTTTGCCCAAGTGATATGCAGAGCAGCTGTGCCCAGTAAGTGCTCTCCGTCCCGAATCACGAAGAAGTCTCGAATGTTTTCGTAGATTTCTGAGAGTGGTCTGGCCAACATCTCGCCCCGTTCGGCGAAAGTATTGACTAATTTGTGGATTTGAATAGCGTCGGCGATAGACGCCTTTTCAACGCGGCTTTCCATGGTTCACCCCTTCAGTTTTTGATCGAGCAAGCGATAGAAGTAGCCACGCGCGCGTAGCCGTAAAAACATCGTCTTGTGGGGACCGGATTCTATGACGAGGCTGTCTCCGTCACCCAGGGAGAGACTCGTGTGCCCGTCAATTGATAGCGTTGCCCGGTGTGTCGTGTAAAGTGTCAATTTGACTTGGGCGGAGGCAGGTAACACTAAGGGGTAGCGCAGAGTCAAGTGAGGCACAATAGGCGTAAGCACGAAATTAGGGGACTCCGGGTGCAATACAGGGCCGTATGCGGCTAAAGAATAGCCCGTAGAGCCAGTTGCTGTGGCTACCATAACGCCGTCGGCACGATAAGTTGTGAAAGGATGCCCATCGATCTCGGCTGCGATGTGAACAATCCGGGCGATCTCGCCTCGGGCTATGACTACATCGTTTAAGGCGTGAAAACTCTTGGTAGACTCGTTGTTGCTGGCCACTCTTAGATGAGCTTGGAGCATAGCGCGTTCTTCAACCCAGCCAGCTCCGTCCATTATTTTATCCAGCTCCTTATCTACCTCAGTAGTTGTGAGCTCTGTCATGAAGCCCAGGCGGCCAAGATTTATGCCCAATATCGGGACCCCTGCTTCGGCTGTAACCTGTGCGACGCGGAGGATAGTGCCATCGCCACCGCAGGTGATGACGAGATCGGTGCCGTTAATTTTAGATCGGATACCATCTGGTTCCCATGCAGAGCATAGCCAGTGCACAATCTCTGCCTTGGCAACCCGCTCGGCAAGCCTATGTGCCTGAATAAGGGCCTGCTTGTTAAGCGGGTGGTAAACGAGTCCTATTTTCTGTAAAGTCACAATTTGGCTACCAAAGAGTGTTATTGGCAAGTATTAATTACTCACCCGGGTTCAATGCTAACGTTATGCACAAAGAAGCGAAAAGCAAGTCTAGCAACGTCTGGGAATGGTGTCAACTACGCACTAAGAGCGGCGCGATAGGAAGTAGAGTGATGCTAAGCCGGCGATAATGATGAGTGTGCCCCAAAGATAACTCATGAAAAAGGCCCTGATCAAATTTGGCGCGGCCATAACGAGGAGTATCCCGATTACGACGAGTACAATGCCAAAAATCTTGCCTCTGGAGCGTCGTGAGCGCAGAATTATCTCATCCTGAGCCTCTACATGGGTGAGTTGCCTTTGGTCTGCTTCAAGGGGCGGGCGGGACCTGGCTGGCAGAAAACGTGTACTAACGACAACGATAATAACCACCCCGATGAGGATGATTTCGATTATGCCCAGTTTCATTATTTGCTTGAGCCTTTCAAGAGCATCTTTGACAGCATACCATATCGAGGCTGTGAATGGCTAAGAAAAGACTATGAGGTGGGAGTCGCGGCAGACGAGACGTCAGGGGATATCCCGGGATATCGCGCTTGGTGGATTCAAATAGCAGGCTTGAGGATGTTTGATTAACGTAGTCGCCAAATGTACTAGCACCGATACTGGCTAAGACGTCCGGGATGTTTATGCAGGGTAGGCGCAACCCGAGATGGCCTCTTTTGTGATCAATTAGTTGCCCAAACGTAAATAATCACTCTTTGGATGTCCCTCGTTATTGTCCTTTTTTATACTGAGTTTCCCATCCCTTTGTGCATAATCTATGGCAGGAGTCAAGGCTGACTCTATATTTCTTTAAACAAGGCCATGAAGGTCACATCACACGCCGGCATTGTAAAGCGAGGACCCCCACTAGTCCACAAGACCTCGCCGTCGTTTGAATAAGCAACATACTTATCAAACGTATATCCCGGCGTAACGCGCATCGTAAAAGATGTATTCGGCTGGTCCCCCACATAATAATTCCCGCTATAGAAATTACCCATCCCGGCTGCATAGCTACCGCCTAGTCCATGGTCAAAGGAAAGATAAAACAGCTCACTTGCTTTCCCGAAAGAGGCAACCAACGTTACATCAAAGTTGGGCATTGTAAACAGAAATTGACTTGAAAATCTGGTGTATGAAGGGGTCTTTGAACCATTATCAAACACAGTCCATCTATAAAACTTATACCCCGGGTTTGGGGTCATTGTGAGCTCTATCTGGGTGTTAGCAGGATATCTGCCATTTAGACCGGCGGGAACAGTGCCGCCCTTTTCGGCAACAACTTTTAATTGATATCCCGAAGCAGTATCACTGGGGGATGGTGCGCTTGGATTAACCAGTGTGCAACTGGTGCACAACGTCAGTACGAAAGACGAAACGACGAAGAGCGTTATCAGTTTCTTCATACCATTACTCCATGTCTATGAAATGGCTGGCTTATTCGTTGGTAATACTTATAACGTTCGTCTATTCGGTTGGTTAGGTGTAAAGGAGTGAGGTATTTGCTTTGCACCAATGGAAAACCAAATCAACTACGCCAGTCTCCTTGTAAATAATACACTGCTGGCCTTGAAAAACCAAGCCTGTCGTTACGTACAGTGTTTGGTCATCAAGTCAAAGCACTCCCAGTGCAAATCCCCCTTGACAGATAATTCGCTTGGTGATGTAATATGATGTCCTTAGAATACATGAAGTTGCTTTCATGAATTTGAAGCATTGAAAACGAAAACAACAAGGAGAACATAATTGAAGACCACCCCGGCTCTGGAGATAGCCGAAGAACCTCCCAGTAAAACCGCAGATCCCAGCAGTGTTGATGATGACGAGCACTCGAGCGATACCCTAAGGGCAGGCCGTTTTTTCCCCTCAGTCAGTCCTGAAAACTGGCGAGATTGGCGCTGGCAGTTTAAGAACCGCATTACCTCGGTTGAGGAACTGAGTAGATATTTGCCGCTGTCTAGCAAGCAGCAGGCCAAGCTTCACCTGGTAAGCTTGAAATATCCGTTTGCTATTACCCCATATTACCTATCACTAATTGACCCAGCCAACCCCGCCGACCCGGTGCGTGCGCAGGCGGTGCCCGTTGCTGAAGAGTTAACCATGGCTGGTGAAGGCCTGGAAGACCCGCTTGCGGAGCATGAACATTCGGTGGTGCCGGGTCTCGTGCATCGCTATCCGGATCGTGTACTCATGGTACTGACCGATATTTGTCCCATGCTGTGTCGTCACTGCACTCGCAAACGCGAGTGGCGCACAGGGGTGTGGACACGTAGTCATGTCGAGGTTCAGGCTATGCTGGACTATATACGCTGGCATCCTGAGGTGAGAGACGTCATTATTTCGGGGGGCGATCCCCTTACCCTCTCCACTGCTCGTTTGGAAACTGTGCTCGCAGCGTTACGCAAGATAAAGCATGTGGAAATTATCCGCCTCGGTACGCGTTTCCCGGTGGTATTGCCGCAGCGTATTGATGATGAGTTGTGTGGTATGCTCAGCAAGTATGGGCCTATCTGGCTCAATACCCATTTCAATCATCCGCGTGAGATTACCCCAGAGGCCATGCACGCTTGTGATAAGCTCTTACGCTCCGGGGTCCCGGTAAACAACCAAGCCGTGCTTCTCAAAGGAGTGAATGATAATCTGGAGACGCAACGGGCGTTGTGTCACGGATTATTGCGTGCTAAGGTGCGCCCTTATTATCTTTTCCAGTGTGATGACGTCCAAGGCACGGAGCACTTTTGGACGCCAGTGGAGACGGGCATCCAGATTATTGAAGAGCTACGTGGCTTTACCTCGGGACTGGCAGTTCCCAATTACGTCATCGATCTCCCCCATGGCGGAGGGAAAATCACGGTCGGGCCAAACTACATTTTGGCCCGTGACGGCGATGGCTTCTTAGTACGTAACTATCAGGAGCGCGTGTCGCACTACAAAAACCCAGGGGACAACCATATTATGAGCAAGGAACAGGTGCCGGCTTAGCCGCGACTAAGGATGAGAATTGGCTTAAGCTATGACTTAAAAGATGACTTGGTGGTGGGATCTGGGCTGCCTGAGGATGCCAATGAAGAGTATGATTCCCTTGAGACTATAGATGCCCTTGATAGCGCCCTCGTGGCGCAGGGTCACGAGATTGTCCGCCTAGGAGGCGGGCGAGGCTTTTTGGAGCGTGTGCTTAATGCCCGCGTAGATTTTGTTTTCAACATTTCCGAGGGGCGCGGTAACTACCGCGCGAGGGAAGCCCAAGCGCCTGCAGTGCTGGAGATGTTGGATATCCCCTATTCCGGCTCCGATGCGCTTACTATGGCGGTTTCCTTGGAGAAACCGCTTACCAAGGAGTTGGTTGCAGGCATTGGTGTCGCTACGCCGCGCTGGCGCATCATCCGTTGCCTTGCAGAGATGGATGATTGTGACTGGTCTGACTTTTCTTTTCCTGTCTTTGCCAAGCCTGCCCATGAAGGATCGTCCAAGGGTATTCGTTTGGCTTCGTGCGTTGGAACACCCGCGGCTCTTCGGAGCTTGGTGCAGGCGCAGATGGCATCTTATGCCCAACCCATAATGGTGGAGGAGTTTATCTCCGGAGATGAGATAACGGTTGGTATGATCGGGAACGATCCGCCGCAGGTCCTGGGGATAATGAGGGTTGTCCCGCGCATCCCACAGGAGCAATTTATATACTCGCTGGAGGTCAAGCGCCAATGGCGTGATCTCGTGCGCTATGAGTGTCCGGCGGCTCTCCCGGAGAATACCATACGGCGCCTCAAGGAAGCCTGCTCATGTATTCATAAGGTATTGGGTGTGCGCGACATAGCGCGCCTTGACTTCCGTATTGCCTCGGACGGAACACCTTATTTTTTGGAAATCAACCCCTTGCCTGGTCTTAATCCCCAGAGTGGTGACATCGTAATCATGTCGGGGCTGATGGGCCTGAGCTATAACCAACTTATCGCAGCTATTTTGAATGCTGCCTCCAGGAGGTATAACAATGTCTCTTAAAGTGGGCCTCATCTATAACGAACCTATCCCTGATCGCTATGATACTATGGGTGAGGCTGATGCCATTACCGATGTACTGGAGGAAGTCAAGGCTGTAGAAGCGGCACTTAGCGAGTTGGGGTATCAGGTTGTCAAAACAGGGTTGGTTCCTCCCCTAGAAGATGTGCGCAGTGTGGTCTGGGGCTTGGATGTGGATGTCTATTTCAACCTGTTTGAGGGCTTTGCCGGATGCCCAGAAACCGAAGCCATGGTTGCCGGAATGCTGGCGGTAACAGGTCGCCCGTACACCGGTTCGCGTCCATGCACCCTTTCTTTGGCACTGGATAAGGCCAGAACAAAAGAGTTACTCATGGCCGCGGGTGTCAAAACACCGCGTTATCAGCTTCTGCGCAGGGGAGAAGAAGACCTCTTCAATCTGAGCTTTCCCTGCATCGTCAAACCTGTTGGCGAAGACGCGAGTCATGGCCTTAGCGCAGAGAGCGTGGTATCTGATCAGTTGGGCCTTAACGGCCAAATGGAGAGGATTTGTGCTAATTATGGCGGTGTTGCCCTAGTTGAGGAGTTTATTGATGGACGGGAGCTCAGCGCTACCATAATGGGCAATTATGCCCCGCGTGTACTATCAGTATCGGAGATCGTCTATAGTTTGCCTCCGGGTTTACCTCCTCTGCTTACCTTTGGTGCTAAGTGGACATTAGACGATGTCTATTTTCTGAATACCGATCCCGTTTGCCCGGCCCAGGTTGACCAAGCACTGTGGGATCATGTGGCTGAGACCTCTCTCAAAGCCTATCGCTTGACTGGCTGTCATGGCTATGCACGCGTGGATACGCGTTTGGGTGCGGATGGTGAGGCTTACGTGCTGGAGGTAAATCCCAATCCCGATATCTCCTATACTGCCGGCGCAGCGCGACAGGCGGCGGCCATTGGTTTGACGTACCCTCAGTTTATCGACAAGATTATTGGCCTTGCCTTGAGCAAGGATTAAGGCCGGCACAGGTCCATGCAAGATGTGGCCTACGGCAACCGAAATAGGCAGCCCTCGACTTTAACCGAAATGTCATTTGCCATTCGTATTATGTCCCCTTGCGATAAGGGGTCGGTCATGGATATTCTTCTGGATACGCCGGAATTTGAGCCGATGGAAGTTCCGGTTGCTGAAGAAGTTATGGATGCCTACCTCGATAACCCTGGTATTGATTATAAGGCATTAGTTGCTGAGGAAAATGGCGTGATTGTAGGTTATATTTGCTTTGGCGCCGTACCTCTTACAATTGCTTCCTGGGACGTCTATTGGCTGGTATCCAAGCGCGGGTGGCGCGGGCGAGGTGTGGGTCACTCTCTACTAACCGAGGCGGAAAGGCAAATAAAAGAAACCGGGGGATATCTCGTTTTGATTGAGACCTCAAGTAAACCCGCTTATCTCCCGACGCGACGTTTTTACCGCAATAACGGTTATCGTAGGGCCTCCCTTATTCGGGACTTTTATGCCTTGGGTGACCATCGCATTACTTTTGCTAAAAGGCTTTAGGGCATTATACGCAAGGCATATTGACTCCTTATTTGTCGGGGGAGTGTTACCTTAGTGGGCCTTGCTCTATAATATGATTATGGATACCACGGATTTTGAAGCACTGGCCATTGAGGCTGTTGAGGCGTTACCGCAGGAGTTTCGCGACCTTCTGGAAAATGTGGACATCGTGGTTACCGACCGCCCCACAGAAAAACAAAGCTGCTCGGGCGGGAAGAGGCATATCCTGTTGGGCCTGTATGAAGGTGTACCACGCACTGCACGCGGGGTACATTATCAGATGGCCTTGCCTGATAAAATTACACTGTTTCAACGTAATATTGAGGAAGCGTGCTTTAAGGTTGAGGATATCCCCGCCTGCATAATACGTGTGGTGCGTCACGAGATTGCCCACCATTTTGGCCTGACAGACGAGGAACTTAAGCGTATAGAACGCCGGGCGCATTCTTCAAAAAGGTGAAGACATATGGATGCTTACTATCGTAAAGTACAAGAAAAAGTGCTGGTGCAACGGGATATTATCTGTTCGCTGCTCAAGGATCCGCGCATCATTGGCGATTATTATGAGGCTATTGTTCGTGATTGGGCAAGGGAAATGGTCTCTGGGGCGTTTGCAGTTGGGCGGGGCGTTGTATTGGCTGCCGATGGGAGAGCGTCACGGGAATGCGATATTATTATCTACAGTGCCGTGGAGTATGGACCACTATTTGTCTCTGATGACATAGTGGTAGTTAGTCCTGAGGCGGTGCGTGCTGTAATCCAGGTCAAGGGCACCGTAAGTCTTGATAACTTGGGGGAAGCCATTGCCAGCCTTTCTGCCGTGGATACTTTGCGGCCTGGGATTTGGAAATTCATTGTGGGCTTTAAGACCAATGTGGGATATCAGAACCTGGTGTCACTTTGTGCTGAGTCGGAAAGCGTAAATGGCATATTTGTTTTCGCGAGTTCAGCTCGGGATGAGAGAGAAGACATCTCGCTACAACTTCAGAAACTAGCGGGTATCCTGAAGTCCATAACTGCGCCTGGAATGTATCAGAAAAGCGATGCCGGGCGCTATGTGGTGCTTGAGGCCAAGGGGCATGAGCATTTCGACGGCATTCCTTTCCCAGAGAAAACTTAGTTCAAGCATCACTCTGCCCCGCGCTTTATTATGTGCCCCGCATTTATTGCACCAGCTATAACTTCGCGCCGTGGTGCCTGCGAAGCAGTATTTAGAAGAATTGCGGCTTGCTCTTTCGGTGGCTTGTTTCCTGTCGATGGTATTCCTGTCGGCTGGTTGACAATAGTTACCTCGTATCAATGGTGAATAACAAAGTGCGGCCAGGCGCCGCGGACTTGTGTGAAACGACGGCGCGTGCTGGTTTTATCTGTGCTATAATTACAATTATGTTGCGAACCATAGCTAGAGCGGGCATGGTTGTGCTCGCGGTTATCCTCCTTTCAGTTCAGGCAGCAGGTTGTCTGCCGGGGATGACAAGTAGTCCACCGTCAACGTTGGCAAGTTTGCCACCTACCACCTCGCCAACATTGACCTCCGAGTTGCCGACATTTATTCCGCCGTCAACTACTACCACAACTACCACAACTGTGGTACTTCCCACTCTGGATTTGCCGACAATAGTCACCCCGCCGGTAACGACTACATCCGAGCCACCCGATACTGTTACTGCAACCCCGCCTACTGAGACCGTTACTACGGTGCCACCTACCGAGACTGTTGCGCCGACACCGACGATAGAAGTGCCGACGGATTTTATTGAGAAGCTCGTCATTAGCGATCCCAAAGGGGATATATTTAATGCCCAAGGGGATCCTGCTCAGGCGGAGCCTTATTTGGATATTGTGGGGGCAGAGGTCTATGTGACGGAAACTGACTCTTTCTTCCGCATAGTTCTAGATGGTGCCTTACCCTCAGAGCTTAGCGACCCGAATCATGTACTGGAGTGGAGTTTTTATATTGATACCGTCATGGCTCCGCCTTCCGGCGAGGCTGTTGTCCGCATTTACAATGATATTGACCCGGATTATCGTATTAGGCTAATCATGACTTCCTATTGGATGGGTGCGGAAATCATCAACTTAAAAACCAATTGGAGTGATTCCGTGGTTTATCAAGTTGATGGAAACACTGTTACCTTCAGCGTACCCGCCTCAGTGTTGCCTTTGACACACTTCAACTTGACGGTTGCCGCCTGTCTGTATCAGCAAGGAGAGTCTGTGGCGGTGGATAAAGCACCGGATCAAGGTCATTACAATGTGCCTAAGGGATATGTAAATATTAAGCCGGGTCTCCCCACCTTACAACTTTCATCGGCTCATGCTGTTGTTTGGTATAACGAAGGCAACGAAGAGCGAGCGCGTTGGTGTGCTGAGGCTTTTGAAGCGGCTTATGCGGACATTGACCGTATTTTGTTTCGTCCTTACATGCCGCTGATATCAACGATATATGTGTATGTTTCACAAGTGGATTTAGTTGCCGGTTTACAGGAATACAACGATTATAGCCTTGGTGACGCACAGTCATATAAGAACGGGGGCGCGCCTCGGCCAGGGAAGAATGATAACAAAATCCACATTCCTCCTGACTATGACTTGCGGGGTATCTATTACCAACAGGTATTAGGGGCCATGGACCGCATCTGTGGCTGAGAGGTCCACTGGAAGAGCATCCACTGGCTGGATGCAGGGGTTGCAGGCTATGTGTCTTGCATGGCACTCCTTGAGTCGGGGGATAAGGACAGAGTGCAGGCTTGGCACGAATTGCAGTTTGAGATAGTCCGCAAAGCCAAAGCCGAGCGCGAGTGGGTCCCTATAAGCGAATTTTCTAGTGCGTTTGGTTTTACCAACTGGAACATGTTGGAGTCATCTAACCCGGGATTGCCGCTTGCCGAAGCCTACGTAGCTGTAAGCTATTTGGTGAGCGAATATGGACTTAAGGCTTGCGTCTCAATCTTTACAGGGGCAAAAAGTGGTAGTCCCGGTTCAGCCCTAGCTAGCAATACCGGATTGACATTTGCGCAGCTAGAGCTTGCCATTGACGGGTGGCTTTCAGGGATGGATGCCCCACCTGCCATTGTGAGTAACTAGATACTCAGCCATTACTAGGGAGAGCGAGCTCTTTTCTGTTCTTTGTCTAATGACCGACGTTATTTTTGTGGGTAGTATATAATTACTGATAGAAGGATTATGAGCTTTGCCTAAGCCGTTTTCTATAGTGATACCAACCTATAAAGAGCGCGATAATATCCGTCCGCTGGTTGAGCGTTTGGGGTTGGCCCTTGTCCAACGGGATTATGAGGTCGTCTTGATCGATGACGATTCTCAAGATGGCACAGAGGAGGTAGTGGCAGAACTCGTTGCGCACTACCCTGTGCGCTTCGTGGTGCGCCGAGGGGAAAAGGGGTTGGCAACAGCCGTAATAGCCGGTATTGGCTTAGCTAGTTACGATATCGTCTTGGTTATGGATGCCGACCTTCAGCACCCGCCAGAAGTTGTTCCCAGTGTCATTGCCGCCATGGACGCAGGCGCGGATGTGGCCGTTGCCTCGCGCTATGTTCCCGGGGGAGGCAATGAGGGTTGGAGCAAGCTGCGGCAGATAATCTCCAACGGAGCCATCTTCTTGGCCCACCTTTTGTTGCCCCGCTCGCGCAAGGTGAAGGATCCTATGTCTGGCTTCTTTGCCTTCCGACGAGAGGTTATTCGGGATGTTAAGCTCGCTCCAATCGGCTACAAGATTCTATTAGAGATTATCGTTGCCGCCCGCCCGCAAAACGTGGTGGAGGTGCCTTTCAAGTTCCACATCCGAGAGAAAGGCGAGAGCAAACTCAGTGTTAGGCAGGAGAGAGACTACCTCAAGCATTTGTGGAGTCTAATGCGTCGCAGTGGAGAGATTGTACGCTTTGCCAAGTTCATCCTTGTAGGTGGTATCGGGGTCATAGTCAACGAAGGCACACGATTTCTACTTACTAGATTTGCGGGCTTGACCTATCCTCGTGATGCTATTGCTGCTCCCATTGGTATTGAGGTTTCGATTATTACAAATTTCTTGCTCAATTACTATTTCACATTTGCTGATTGCCGTGGCAGAGGCGCAAGATCGTTCTTTGGAAGGATGATCAAATTCAACGTGGTGAGTCTGCTTGGCGCAGGTGTCCAGTATGGTATTTATTTGGGCTTAACCCGCGGATTGGGATGGGAGGCCCCGTATGATATCTTGGCAAATCTTATTGGTATTGCAGTTGCCGTACTCTGGAATTTCTTGGCCAACAATTGGTTGACGTGGAAAAGATAGGGTATTTCAGGGTTCTTTCACCGGCATGGCTAAGCAGGTGAGAGACGATTGCCAAGCTTTACCATGTCTTTAGTTGCTACTTCAAAGAATTTAGTCGTGATTTGCGTATAGGCGCTTGTGGCGCTTAAAATATAGTTCTGACCTCAACTAGACAACTCATGAAAGGGAAACTATGAGCCCGCTTAGCATAACCGATCCGGATGTCTTTCATGCTATTAATTTGGAGAGGCAACGGCAGAAGGAAACAGTTAATCTTATTGCTTCTGAGAACTACGCCTCACACGCTGTGTTGGAGGCGCAGGGGACGTTTCTGACCAATAAATACGCCGAAGGTTACCCTGGCAAGCGCTATTATGGCGGTTGCGAAAATGTAGATGTTATTGAAAGCTTGGCCATCTCGCGTGTTCAAGATCTTTTTGGTGCAGAGCATGCTAATGTGCAGCCACATTCGGGGGCGCAGGCCAATATGGCTGCCTACTATGCCCTTATTGAGCCGGGCGATACGGTGCTGGGCATGGAACTCACTCATGGCGGTCATTTGACCCATGGCTCTCCCGTTAATTTCTCCGGCAAGGCTTACAAATTTGTAAGCTATGGCTTAGATCCGGAAACCGAGCGTATTGACTATGTCGGCGTAGAGCGCCTTGCTACGGCGTACAAGCCGCGGCTTATTGTGGCAGGCGCATCGGCTTACCCGCGCATCATAGACTTTGAGAGGCTGCACCAGATTGCTGAGATGGTTGGTGCCCAGATGATGGTGGACATGGCGCACATTGCTGGTATAGTTGCTGCCGGGTTACATCCCTCACCCGTCCCTTATGCCGAGATTGTAACCTCGACGTCCCATAAGACACTCCGCGGGCCGCGTGGTGGTTTTATCCTATGTAACAAAGGCATGGCAGCATCGGTAGATAGCGCTGTCTTCCCTCGCACCCAGGGCGGGCCACTTATGCATGTCATTGCCGCAAAAGCGGCATGTTTCTTAGAGGCAATTCAGCCTGATTTTATAAGGTACCAACAGCAGGTTTTGGACAATGCCCGTCTTATGGCACAGGAACTTAAGGCAGCTGGACTTCGGTTGATTACCGGTGGCACTGACAATCATCTTATCCTGGTGGATCTCGGCCCATCTGGGGTGAATGGCAAACAGGCTGAGGAGTCGCTGGGGCGGGCAGGCATTGTTGTCAACCGCAACACCGTGCCTTTCAACCAAGGGCATTCGCCCCGCGTTGCGGGTGGCATGAGGCTGGGTACGCCAGCGGTCACTTCGCGTGGTTTTGGCAAGGATGAGATAAGAATGGTTGCGAACTGGATAATCCGCATTCTAAGCCATGTAGACAACGCTGTTGTTGAGCAAGAAGTGCAAAGAGAGGTGCGAGAGATGTGCCAGAGGTTCCCGGTACCGGGCATAGACGGCTAGTATTGAAGTGACTACTCTGATTTCGCATTTTCCTTGCGGGAGGTAAAAAATGGACGAGCTCAAAGTATTCTCGGGTAATGCACACCCTGAACTGGCACGTTCGGTGTGTGATTATTTGGGCATATCACCTGGACGTATTGAAGTATCGCAGTTCTCCAACGAAAATATCTTTGTTAAGATTTTGGAGAATGTGCGCAGTCGCGATGTATTTATCATCCAACCTATATCATCGCCGGTTAACAACAATTTGGTTGAATTGTTTATCATGCTTGATGCTTTTTGGCGGGCCTCTGCGGGGCGCATTACAGCCGTTGTTCCCTACTACGGCTATGCTCGCACCGATAAGAAAGACCAGCCACGCGTGCCCATATCCGCTCGTCTGATAGCCGATCTAATCACTACCTCTGGGGCAAACCGCGTACTCACCGTAGATCTCCATGCCGGACAAATCCAAGGCTTTTTTAACGTACCTGTGGATGAATTAACTGCATTACCAATCCTAGCGCAGCATATCCGCAAGAAGAACTTGGAGAATATCGTTGTTGTTGCAACGGACATTGGCATTAGCAAACGGGCGCGTGATATGGCCACTCGCCTGAATGCCCCTTTGGCCATAATTGAGAAGCGCCGTGTAGGCAATAACGACCTTTCCGAGACGCTTAATATCATCGGAGAGGTGTCGGGGAAGATAGCTGTTACAGTGGATGATGAGATTGATACGGCAGGGTCACTTGTGAATGCCGTTGCCGCGTTGCTTGAGGCAGGTGCCACAGAGGTTTATTCCTGTGCCACTCACCCCATCTTCTCTGGCAAGGCAATTGAGCGAATTGTTGCTTCGCCTGTAAAAGAGGTTATTGTTACCCAAACGGTGCCTGTGCCAGCACAGAAGAAATTAGATAAGATAACCGTGTTACCCATTGCCCCTCTTCTTGGTGAGGCCATTCATCGCATTCATACCGGGTTATCTGTGGGCACGATGTTCGAGTAAACTATTCGCAATCTCCGTTGCGGGTTAATCTAGGGTTTATGACGCGTGTGGCAATATTGGTTGCCATGGGGTTAACACACGGAGTTTCTTTTCAGCCATACGAGTGCTTTTTTGGTATCCGAGGCAGATTTTTCTGGATCGGAATGCGTCAAGCGGTACTTGGACAACCAGTAGCCGAACTCTTTCATCTCAACAAAGCTGGCATCGTCGGTAGCATAACCATTTACGGCGCGGAAATGATCTATGAGTTCCGACTGGGTTTTGCCGTAAATGCGCTGAAAAGCTTCGTCTGTTACCCAGGAATCCGCGCGTGCTCTGATGCCGCGCTCTTCTTTGCGCACCTCTTCAGCGATCATCTCTTGAATAGCCTCTTCGATGGTGATGCCATAGAAGTAGTTGAGGTATTGCCCGAATCTTTCTTCGCCCAGATGTTCTTTTATGTCATCAATGGTGAGCGCTATAGGTAAACGGTTGTGGAAGAGTAGGTCAAGCTGCTCCTGTTCTGGAATCAGGTCTTTTGTCGCCTGAATTAACCTCTCGCTTAATCGGAAAAGGTCCAGCGCCTCGCCAGCGATTAAGTAGCGATAACGAATGCCTTCGACTTCTTCTTCGGCGGCCGACCATTCGCGTGCGGCTTCAAGCAGAGCACAATACCAATTGTCTCCACGGGCGATTGAGGCTCGGAAACGGGACAAAAGTGTCTTGATGAGAGGAATAGTCACAATCTACTTTCTTGTCATGGCAGAGTGCCCACTACTTTTGATGGGCGGGATAGTTCATTTTCCGCAACAGTATTTGTATTTCTTACCTGAACCACAAGGGCAGGATTCGTTACGTCCTACTTTCTTGCCTGCTTGGGGCAATGCCTGTCTTGTGCTTGGTTGGCCGACTACTTTTGACATGGGCGAAGAGAAAGAAGTCGTGGGCATGTTCCTGACTGCTTGACTAATTGGAGTTGGCTCCGAGTTGGTTGCCGGCGTAACCTTGGAGTCGGGTGGCTCTTTCTTTACAAGGGAGATCTTAAAGATGGTATTTGCCACTTCTGACTGTATAGTATCACGGAGCTCTTGGAACATTTCGGATGACTGACGGCGGTAGGCCACCAAGGGATCCTGCTGGGCTACTGCTTGCATACCTATGCCTTGGCGCAAATAGTCTATGGCTGTAAGATGCTCAACCCATAATGTATCGATCACTCGTAGCATAACCAGCCGCTCAAGCATACGCATACCTTCTGCGCCGTACTCTTTTTCCTTTTGCTCGTAAATGGTATTTGCTACGCGCACAAGCGACTCAGTGATTTCCCGGGAAGTCTGGCGGGAGAGCGTTGTAGCGTCAAAGTCCTTAAGGGCTACGTTTGGCGGGAAAATTCCGGAGATTTGTTTTACGAGGGCAGCATAATCAGGTCCGTCGTTGCCTGATGCGCTCATATACTCGGCCACGACCTTCTCTATTTCGTGATGCACCATGGCCAGGATGTTACTTCTTAGATCGGCTCCGGATAGGGTTTTCTTCCGCTCGCGGTAGATGATCTCGCGCTGTTTGTTAATAACGTCGTCGTAATCCACAAGGTGCTTGCGGGTATCGAAATGGTACCCCTCCACCCGTGTCTGGGCGTTCTCAATAGAGCGCGTGATAAGCTTATTTTCAATAGGGGTGCTCTCATCCATGCCTGCCCAATTCATGATACCTCGGATGCGCTCACCGCCGAAACGACGCATAATATCGTCATCTAGGGCCACGTAAAAGCGTGAAGTGCCAGGATCTCCTTGACGGCCAGCGCGTCCTCTTAGCTGGTTGTCAATGCGCCTGGCCTCGTGCCGCTCGGTACCTATTACATATAGGCCGCCCAGTTCAAGGACTTTGTTGTGTCTGGTTTGCCATGAAGTGCGCGCCTTCTCATCACCATCTTCCGGTGGTTTGCCACCTAAAATGATATCTACGCCGCGGCCAGCCATATTAGTGGCTACAGTGACGGCACCGGGCAGGCCAGCTTCAGCTACGACCGAAGCCTCTTGCTCATGCTTCTTGGCGTTGAGCACGTTGTGCTTTACGCCACGCCTGGTGAGTAGATCGCTCAAAGCCTCGCTTTTTTCGATAGAGACCGTGCCGATGAGTACGGGCTGGCCGGTTGTGTGGACTTGATGTACATCGTTGGCAATGGCTTTGAATTTAGAACTCTCGTCTTTGTAGATGAGGTCATTTAAGTCCTGCCGGGCGAGGGATTTGTTGGTGGGAATTTGTACGACGTCCAGTTTGTAGATTTTTGAGAATTCCTCAGCCTCTGTGGCTGCCGTGCCAGTCATGCCTGAGAGTCGGGGGTACATTCGAAAGTAGTTTTGGATGGTGATGGTAGCGAATGTTTTGGTTTCGTGTTGTACTCTTACACGCTCTTTGGCTTCAATGGCTTGGTGTAGCCCCTCAGAGTAGCGCCGCCCCAGCATGAGGCGCCCTGTGAACTCATCTACAATAATGATTTCTCCGTCCTTGACCACATACTCGCGGTCGCGGCGGTAGAATTCCTTTGCCGAAAGGGCGTTCCTTAAGTGGCGCATGAGATCGGTGTTGTGCGGATCATAGAGACTCTCTCCTTTGAGTAATCCCTCACGCCGCAGGAGACCTTCAATATGGGTAAAACCCTCATCAGTAGGTTCTACCGAGCGCTCCTTCTCTTTGGTCTCGTAGTCTGTGTTGGGCTTAAGGCTTTGCACGAGGCGGGCAAAGACCTGATATTTCTGGGATGACTCCACGTCTGGAGCGCTGATGATGAGAGGGGTGCGCGCTTCGTCGATGAGCAGGTTGTCTACCTCATCTACGATGGCATAATTCTGTGAGCGTTGCACACATTGATTGAGGTCGAGGGCCATGTTATCGCGAAGATAGTCAAAGCCGAACTCTGCCGATGTACCATAGGTAATGTCGGTAAGGTAAGCCTCGCGGCGGCGGACGGGCTTAAAATGCGCCCAAGGATCATCTTCTTTGTCGGAAGTGTAATCTGGAGCGAAAAGCCGGGCGGGTTGTGGCTCGGAGGGATTTTGCATAGGGTAAATACTGGCAACGGAAAGTCCCAGCGCGTGAAAAACTGGCCCCATCCAATAGGGATCACGCCTAGCGAGATAATCATTGACTGTAACTAGGTGTGCCCCCCGTCCCGTGATGGCGTTTAGATAAAGGGGTAGAGTGGCAACAAGAGTCTTGCCTTCACCAGTTTTCATCTCTGCAATTTTGCCCTGGTACAGTACGATACCGCCCATGAGTTGCACATCGAAAAGTCGCAGCCCAAGCTTGCGATAGGCGGCTTCACGCACACTCGCGAATGCTTCGGGCAAAAGATCGTCCAAGAAAGAGTTTTCTTTCTTGCGGAGGTCTTTATCTAGACTGTCTATTTGTTCTTGCAAAGTGCGACAGTGCTGAGACTGAGTCTCTTTTTCCTCTGTTGTCATATCAGTGAGTGTGCGGTTCTGCTCATTGGCAAGTTCCCTGCGTACTGCCTCTAAGACTTCTCGCTCTTTGGTGGTGGTATCGGCGAGGCGCTTTCTATACTCGGTAGTCTTATCTCTGAGCTCGGTGTCCGAAAGATTCTTAAATGCGGGCTCAAGGGCATTGATTTTTTCGACTAAAGGGTGGAGCTTGTTTATTTCGCGTTCGTTGGAATCCCGGAGACCGCCGAGCCATTTAAGCATGATGCGCCGCCTTGGTTTGTATCGTTATGGTCAAACCATCACTTTGGTAACACTGTTTTCTCATCTGTCTTCGCCTCTATTATCCTTCTAGCGTTGTCGGCTAGTTCCTGTTCGACTGGGGTGCGGTGCTGCCCGTGCCGTCTATGGTGCAAGCGCGTACCTTTCACGCGGCCTTTAATTGCAGAGTGGAGTGGTACTGAAGTTGGTTAACAGGCATTATATGACCCGAGCATGCAACTTGCCCCGCGAACGGAAAACCATTGCCATTAGCTAATATTATACAGCATTAGGTACAAATAGTCAGGGTGTAGGGCATAACGAGATGAGAAAGGCGGCTAGCAGGCGTCCATTATTCCCCGATCAGGCGAGAGACACCTTGTCAGCAAGGGGTGATGTTGATATACTGGAAAGTTGTTTATGACCATTGAAGCTAACCCTGCCGTAGAGTACGAAACCATTATAGGGCTAGAGGTGCATGCGCAACTTGCTACCGCAAGCAAGATGTATTGCCGTTGCGCAACGTCATATGCCGATGCGCCACCCAACACCCATGTCTGCCCGGTATGCCTAGGGATGCCGGGGGTGCTTCCTACCATTAACAAGCGAGCAGTGGAATACACTGTCATGACGTCACTAGCCTTAAACTGCTCAGTGCCATCCTATGCCAAATTCGATCGTAAGAACTATCCCTACCCCGATCTTATGAAAGGATATCAGATTTCACAGTATGATCAGCCGCTTGGTCTTAGAGGCTGGCTCATACTTGATGTCGAGGGGTATTCACGAAAGGTCGGCGTCACGCGCGTACATCTTGAAGAGGATGTTGCTAAGTTGCTGCACCGCGCCGAAAGTGGTGGTTACAGCCTGATGGATGTTAATCGTGCAGGCATGCCCCTCATGGAAATTGTTAGCGAGCCTGATATGCGTTCACCCGAAGAGGCGCGCCAGTACCTTGTAAAACTACGTGCCATTCTATGCTACCTTGGTGTTTCTGCGGCTAATATGGAAGAGGGTAGCTTTCGTTGCGATGCCAATATTAGTATCCGCCCGGTTGGGACGAGTGAGTTCATGCCTAAGGTTGAGGTTAAGAACATGAACAGCTTCCGCGCGGTTTTTAAGGCGTTGGAATATGAGGCTTCTCGGCAGCGCCAGATAGTGAACGCAGGTGGGAGGGTGAGCCAAGAAACACGTGGTTGGGTGGAGGCGAGGGGTGTTACTGTTTCCCAGAGAAGCAAGGAATTTGCTCATGACTATCGCTATTTTCCCGAACCAGACCTGCCCCCACTAATGCCATCGGAAGACCTGGTTCTGGAAATAAAAGCGAATTTACCAGAATTGCCGGATGCTCGTTGCACCCGCTTTATGGCGCAGTATGCCCTTCCCGCTTATGATGCTGCTCTCCTCACGGGGAGCCGCGAGCTCGCCGATTATTTTGAGGCCGTGGCATCTGTGGTGCCCTTACCAAAGGAGATAAGTAATTGGCTTTTAGGGGCGGTGGCGGGCATTATCAACGATCGCAATATCGACATTGTTGTTTTTGGGACGCACATTAGTCCCGCAAACCTTGCAGAGCTCATTGTGCTGGTTGAGCGCTCGGTTATCAACATTGGTACAGGGAAGACTGTACTAGAGGAGATGTTTGCCACAGAACGCTCGGCAGGTGATATAATTAATGAGAATGGGCTTGCCCAAATAAACGATGCCACAGAAATTGAGCGCGTGGTGGCCGATGTTATTCGGGATAACGCCGCCGCCGTGGCGGATTTCAAGGGAGGCAAACCTCAGGCGCTAAAGTTTATGGTTGGCCAAGTAATGCGCCTGACTAAGGGACGGGCAAGCCCTGCAATGGCAACCGAACTCTTGAGCAGAAAATTGGGGGAGATATGATTCAGACCTTTTTGATTATCGCCCAGATGGTGCTCTCAGTAGCACTTACCTTGGCACTCTTGCTCCAGGTGCGAGGTGGTGGGCTGGGTGGTATCTTTGGGCAGGCAGACACGGTATACCGTACCAAGCGTGGGTTGGAAAAGACTTTATTCCAACTCACCATTGTGCTGGTGGTGCTCTTTGCAGGCATCTCGCT
>Ga0123356_10002170_pt1 | contig 21119 bp, 19 predicted proteins | sample TergutEmb28metaG_2_FD_92546 | JGI IMG/M metagenome (GOLD analysis project Ga0123356, IMG submission 92546) | Embiratermes neotenicus P3 segment gut microbial communities from Petit-Saut dam, French Guiana - Emb289 P3 | ecosystem: Host-associated > Arthropoda: Insects > Digestive system > Gut ... | reverse complement strand
TCTAGTTAGGATATAATTGTTTATCATATTTCATCTATATCCGTTATATGGTATTTAGAAAGCGTATCTTTAAGCTCAATAGACATATTATTAAGTTTATCTATTGCTGTAGAAGTTAATGTAGTGGCAGAAACGAATTGACTAACACCTGCAGAAATTTCTTTTAATGCGGAAAACACTTGAGCAATCGCAAATTCCTGCTGTTTGCTAAGAGCGGATATTTGTTGTGTTCTGCTTGCGACATTTTGAGAAACTTCTACAATATTTTCAAAGACTTCTTTTTGTTCAACTATTCTTTTGTAACCTGTATCAATAGCACGGGAGCCTTGATTAGCTTCTTTTAAAAGGTTTTGAGACGCTTCGTTTAGTTCTGCGATTTTTTCTTTTATCTCTGCGGCAGATTCAACAACATTATCCGCAAAACGCCTGATTTCACCTGCAACTACAGAGAAACGTGTTCCGGCTTCGCCTGAAGATGATGCTTCTAATGCCGCATTAAATGCAATAAGTTTTGTATGATCTGCAATAGTATCAATTAATTTTATAGATTCATCTATTCTGGAAAGCATTTCTGTAAGATTTCTTATTATTTCGATAATCTTTGCATTTTGATGATGAATATCAAGCATCATGTCTTCGTTTATTCCTCTTAGCTCAGCTCCTTTTCTGCTTAACTCCTGGGTTTTAACGGCAAGATTTGCAACTTCTGTAGTCTTTTCTGCTGATTGAGCAGAAAGTTCCTTATTGTTTTCCATTGTATTTACAATTTCTGCTACGCTTGCGGATTGTTCGTTAGCAGTAGCTGTCATTTCTTTTGCGGATGAAGATAACTCCATAATTGTATAAGACACCATGGATGTATTTGTTTTAAACGAATGAAAAGCGATTTTTAACTTGTCCATAAAGATTTTTAAAGCAGACATAAATTCGCCAAGCTCATCGTCTGTTAATGTTTTTATAACAACTGATAAGTCATTGTTATCCAGCCGTTTAAAAACATCTGCCATATTATCTGTAGAGGAGCGGATACTTAAAGTAGTAATAGAAATTAAACCAAATGCGATTATTGTAGCGATAATTGCCGCAATTAAAGATAAAGTTAAATGTAATCTGTAGGTAGATATTCTATTTTTAATTAATATTTCCAGGCGATCTAATGCTGCCGATTGAAGCCTGTATGTCGCGTTATTTACATGACTTGAAGTTTCATAAAGAGTAGAAACAGATTGTACGTTAATTACAGGCTCGCTAAAAACAGATTCAACAGCTTCAGCAAAATAAGATACTCTGTCATAGCAGGTTTTTAATAACAATTCAAATGATTCAAGAGTATCTGTATTTCTTATTCTAAGCGCTTCTGCGGCATTAAATCTTTTTTGAATACGAGCATTGTCTGAATGTATTAAAAGTTCAAGATGCCTGTTTAATTCAGCTCTTCTTCTTTGAGTAAACGCGCCTTCTTCTACGGTTCTTAAAAGGTTTCCGATTATAACAAGCCTTTCCTGAGCCTGCGGAAGCTCATGTATGGAAGCTGCAATAAGATAGGCGCATTCAATGTCACTGTCTGTAATTAAACCGGAAATATCTCCGACATAAACTACCATTTTATGTAAATCCTGAATTATCTGTCTGTAAGCCCATAAAATTGTATCTCTAAATGTTGTACCTGATAAATGTTCCCAGTTTTCCATAAGAATTACATGTGAAACAACATTGGTTTCGTTCCTAAAATGCAATGAATATTTATCTAACGTTTCACAAAGCAGTTCATAAGCCTGATCTTTTACATATTCAATATCTCCCTGAGCTCCATCAACAGAGATGCGGACATATTGAGGGATTAATTGCATTAGAGCCACTGCAGGACGTAATACTTCTATGCCGTTAAGTTCTCTTTTATTTTTTTCTATTGATGAATGTGAATAAGAAATTATCGAAAACAGCATTATTCCAAGCGGTAATAAAAAAATTGAAGCGCTAATTGATAATTTATAAATTATCTTTAAATTTTTAAAAAAATCAAGAAGTTTATTAAACATGCTATACCTCTATTATGATAATTTCTTTTCCAATATTCTTCTAAAATAATCAGGAGAAAATCCTCCCATAAAACATTCATAACTGGGAGCATTGCTGGATTCAAGCCCTTGAAGCAGATTCATGCTTTCCAGAGTTTTTTTTACTTTATATTCATGCCTTGTAGGATTTCCGTCAGCTGTTATGCAGGTAATTCTGTAAAATGCGGGCCAAAAATATTTATCTTTAACAGAAGCTTCATGAAAATATTTTTCCGCATTTTCTGATGAGCCGCAAAGATAATGATATTCTCCACGCAAAAACCTTGTATATGAAGCTGAGTTATTATTTTCTAAAAGAGTAATTATTTTATCCGCAATATCAAAGTTTTGAGTATTTAAAAAATAAATAGCAGAGGCGGCAAGGCTGCTTCCGCTAAGGGAATCTAAATCTTTATTTTTTAAAGAATCAAGTACAAATTCCGCATTTTGCTTTCCATCGTCTATTTTTAGTAAATTGGATATTTCTTCGCAATTTACGGGTATTTCTTCATATTTATAATTACTATTTTTTTTGTTAAAATTCTGTATATTTGAAATTTTAATATTAGGTTTATTTTTACTATCAAGGTTTGATGCATCTGTATAATTTTTAAAATGGTCTTCTGTTAAGTTTGGAGTGCCTGTTTTTTGAAAATAAAAACCATCTGACGAATAACGATTTGCAAGCAAAGGATGTTTAACGGCGGATGTTTCTGATACTCCAAGAAACAATAACCCGTTATTGTATAGAGATTCTGATAAATTATTTATAACAGAAAGGCGGTTTTTGGATGAAAAATAAATCAGCGCATTTCTAAAAAATATAACATCATATTGTTTTTCTAGTCCTCGCATTATATTATGAGGGAAAAACCTTACCTTTCTTCTTATGTTTTGTGACACTACGTATTCATTGTCTTCTTTAACAAGATATGTATCTATTATAGGTTTCCAGGAAGAGCCGTCTGTACGAAGAGAGTTTGAAGTATAACGGGCATTTTTTGCCGTTTCTATTACTTCAGCATCTACATCAAAGGCGTCAATTGCATAATCAAAATCAAGCCCTTTTCTGATATGGTAATCCAAAAGCATTGCGATGCTGTATGCCTCGCAGCCAATAGAAACAGCTGCGCAGCAAATTTGAATAGGCCTTCCAAGTTTTATTAATTCAGATAAAGCATTTGCCAATATATCAAAATGAACGCCTTCTCTAAAAAAATAAGTTTCATTTACTGTTAAAAATTTTGATATATTAAATATTTGTTCTCTGGATGTTAAAAGATATTCGTAAGTAGCAGGGTTTTCTATAAAAGAAGCTCCGCAGTGAATTTCCAGATAATTATTAAGTGTTTTTAATGCATTAGCTCCGGCTTTAATTCCCAATATTTGTTCGATTCTATAATATAAAAACAAAAGAGCAGGGCTTGTCAGAATTTCTGCGGGAACTTCTGTTTGTATATCACAAGCCGCTTGTTCTATGTTCATATTTAAGACTCACTGCTTGTTAAAGAAATAAGTTTTAAAGAAATTTCATTTAAAGGTAATGTTAAATCGATACAGCCTGTTTCAATTGCAGCTTGAGGCATTCCAAAAATCATTGAAGTAGCTTCATCCTGGGCAATCGTAATTCCTCCTGCTTGTTTAACCATTTTTGTGCCTTCAGCTCCATCATTGCCCATTCCTGTAAGAACTACGCTTACAAGAGAACTGCCAAAATGCTCTGATGCGGTTTTAAAAAGAATGTCAGCTGCAGGTTTTTGATTATTAATAGGCTCATCATCATTAAAAGAAATCCCGGAAGAGCCAATGGAAAGATGTTTATCTGTCGGAGCTACATAAACATTGCCTTTTAACGGGAAAATGCCTTCTTCAGCTAACTGAACATTCAAATGAGAATAACCATTAAGCCATTGAACAAAACCTTTATCAAAGCCTGAAGTATTGTGCTGGACTAGCAAAATAGGAACAGGGAAATCGGCAGGAAGGTCAGAGCATAATTGACATAATGCCATAGGACCGCCCGTAGAAGACGCAATTACAACACAGTTTATTTTTCGCATTGGGGTTGCAATATGTTCAGATGTTTCCTGTTTTCCAATTACTTTATTTTTTATATTTATTATTTGTTTTAAAGTGTTAAAAACATCGCTTCTTTGCCTGTCTGTCATCTGAGATGTAAAAATATCTTTTGCAAAGAACTCATGAGCGCCTTTAACTGTTGCTTCATAAGCCATTTTTGCAGTATCGTGGGTACTAATTACAACAATGCCGCAAGAGCTGAATTTTCTTATTTCTACAATGGCGTCAATACCATTCATAATCGGCATCTCAAAATCCATAGTAATAAGATCAGGATTTAATTCTTTTGTTTTGTTTACGGCATCCTGGCCGTTTTCAGCCTCGCCGATAACTGTAAAAGAACCTTCGCTTTCAAGAAAATCTTTTAGAATGTCACGAACCAATGGGCTGTCATCTACAATTAGTGTTTTAATCATTTTATTATTTCCTTTTGAATATTCTGAACAAGCTGTTCAGGATTAAGCAGAAGAGTTAAATCGTCTGCTGAAGAATTAGAATTAAAAAATATACCTTTAAAAATCGATGAAAACTGCATATAGCAAAATACTTTAGGAATAGAATATAATCTATTTGATGGTATTTCTTTTTCTTTTTCAATTTCTGTAGAAAGTAAAATAATTTTATCTTCTGCCACTTCATTATCGGTTTCGCCGAATTTTAAAATAATTCCATGATAAGCCCTGGAAAAAGGACAGTTAAAAAGAACAGGAAGAGAAATATATGTATTTCGGTTTTCGCTGTTATAGTGATACTTAAAATCCGCTTTTTCATTATAAATAAATATAGACGATACTGCGCTCATGGGAATAGCAAGAGAAAAACCACTGTATGAACACATAAAAACCCTCATATTATACAGCTTCTCCTGTAATACGTTCCAGTATTCTGTTAATATCCAGAACAAAAACATCTTTTTCATTCCATACAAAAGTAGCGCCGACAGCATCGGTTAATTCGCCTGAATCTATTCCTCTTTCCAATATATAAAGTTTATCAGGTTGTATATCAGTAATGCCCGCTACATCTTCAATTAAGAAAGCTATGTGATCGATGTTATCTTTTAAAATTAATACTTTGTTTTGCTGACTTGGCGTGTTATAAAACAAAAGACCTATGTCCAAAAGCGCATAAGGAACGGAATACCTGTTTACAACGCCTAGGACAAAAGAAGGCATCAAAGGCAATGGATAAACAGTTTCAAAAAGGGAAATTTCGCTTATTAGGCGGGAAGGAAAACTGTATAATTTACCCAAAATGGAGAAAACAAGGAATTTTTCACTATTTATGTTCTCGGGAATTTCCTCTGTTAGTTCTTCAATTTCTGTTATTTCTGTCAAATCTGACATTTTTTCCTAACTCCCTTTCAGGAATTATACCATTAATATAGAAAGTTTTCTATATCTAAAAGAATCTTGTTTAAATCCCCAAAACTGGTTCTAGTTTCTGGAAGAGACTGCAAAAAAAGCCTGCCATACGCCTTTTTTATCAATCTGCCGTCCAAAACAGCCACAATTCCATGATCTGAGCTTGAACGCATTAGCCTGCCGAACCCCTGCTTAAATTTCATAACCGCATGAGGAAGAGAAAGCTCCATAAATGGATTTTTGTTGTTTTTTTCAAGTATTTCTCTGCGGGCTTCAAAAACAGGGTCTCCCGGCGTGCGGAAAGGAAGCCTGCAAATAATAACCAGACGCAGGGTATTGCCCGGAGCATCAACACCTTCCCAAAAGGAATCTGTTGCAAAAAGACAGGATGATTCATCATTAAGAAAACTTTGTAAAAGACGGGATCTGTCATCGTCGCCCTGTTTTAAGCAGCGGATTCCAAGAGCAGAAAGCGTATCTTTAGCGGCATTATATGCGCTTGTTAGAGAATTATATGATGTAAAAAGTATTAAAGCAGATCCTCCTGCTGTTGCCGCAAGCTGACCAACTGCAGAGTTTATAAATCCTTGATATTTTTCTTCATCAGGTAAAGGAGCATCTGCAGGTGTAGTAACTAAAACTCTACTAGAGTAAGGAAACGGCGAAGGAAAACATCCCGATAAAAGCCGTTTGTTATCAAGGTTTAATAAACCGCACTGATTTGCCCAGAAAGTAAAATCATTATTAATAGCAAGTGTTGCGGAAAGACAGACAACTGTTTTATTCGGCATAAAAACGCTTTCTTTTAACTTTGGAGCTAAATCTAAAGGAGTTCTTGTAAAAACCGCCCAGGGTTCTTTTTTAAATTTATGTCTTTCTATCCAAAGAACATCATCTTCATGCTTGCGGTATTTACAGAATACATCGCATATTTCAGATATATTTTCTAATCGTCTTACAATTGATTTTATTTCCCATACGACAGGATCTGCAGCTTTTTCTTCATCCATATTTTCTGTAATATCTCGGATTATATTGGTTAGATTTAAAATATTTTTTTTAAGTGATTTAAAATGCGGAAATAAAGATTTTTTTAAGAATGCTTCATCTGTATCTGGAGAAAGCCTGAATATTCCTTCTGTGCCGCAGAGCTGGAGTGCGCAGTCATCAAGTTCTTCTGCGCAATTTCGTATTTTTTGAATGGAATTAACTATGTCATCCAATGGATCTAGCCTCGGCGGAAGCATCATGCATAACTTAACAATTAAACCGTACTGATTCCTTTTATGTTTATGATAAAGCCTTCCCAGCTGTTTAAAAATACCAGTTCTTGCGAAATCTGAAGAAAAAAATGAAGTTGCGGCGTTTTCAATTGTGTGCGCTTCGTCTATAATAAGCCTGTTAAAAGGCGGAAGAATAACTGCGTTTTCATAACCTGCACCCTGGTATCTTGCAGCAAGGTCTGCAAATAAAAGATGATGATTTACAACAATGATATGCGCATTATTAGCTTCTTTACGTAAAATAAAAATAAAACACTGTGATTTAAAAGGGCAATGATTTCCAAGGCACAAATCCGCTTCTGAACAAACGCTTGCCCATACATATTCTGAAGGCATAAAAGAAAGCTCATTTTTTACACCTGTTTTTGTCTGCTTTGCCCATTCATTTATTTGTTTTAATTCATCATAATCAAAGTCAAAAAGCGGCGGTTCATGTAAAGAGTTATCTAATCTTCTAAGACAAAGATAATTTCCCCTGCCTTTCATTATTACAGCTTTTATATTTTTTTTACCATAATCATCCATGCTGGATGCTACAAGAGGAATATCTTTTTCAAATAATTGCTGCTGCAGTGTTATAGTAGCAGTAGAGATAATTACTTTTTCTTTATTATTTAACGCAAAGTGCATAGCTGGAATTAGATAGGCAAATGATTTGCCTACACCAGTTCCAGCTTCCGCCATTACTAAAGAATCTTCGTTAAAACCACGGATTACAAGCGATAAAAGATCTAGCTGAGACTGCCTTGGCTCATAAGAAGAAAGTTTTTCTGCGATAGATCCGCCTTCGCAAAGAGATTCTATTATCTTTTCTGAATTTAAAAGAGGCATTATTGCATTGCAAGCAAGGACATAACCTTGGCATCCCCGATAATATTATCTAAAAGAACATATTCGTCAGGCTGATGAAGAGTTGTTTGAGTTTTTGTCCAGACAGCGCAGTCTAAACCAATATTGCGAAGGCTAGCCGCCATTGTGCCACCGCCAATTCCAATTGGCTTTGGAGTAACATTGTAGACTTCTTTAATTGCCTTGCTTAATAATTTTACAATTGGAGCATTTGCGTCCGTAGGCTTTGATACCATTAACTGTGATTTACTCATTTTTACAGTAACATTATATTTTTTTTCTATTTCAGATTTTATTCTATTAATTTCTGATATTACCATATCTTTGGAATAATGCGGTAATACACGCATGTCTATATAAAAAATATCTTCTCCAGGAATTGTGTTAATGTTGGGAACATTGGCTTCTTTTTTTGTAGGTTGAAAAGTAGAGTAGTCGGGATCAAACATAGGATTGCGATCATTAAATTTGGCAGAAAGTTCATAATGCAATTTAAGCGCTAAATCGCTTCCTGCAATAAACGCATTAGAGCCAAGATCTGGTCTTGAGCCGTGTGCTTGTTTTCCACGTGTGGTAAACTTCATCCACATTATGCTTTTTTCGGCTATTTCAATATTCTCACCCTTTGGATCGCCTCCGTCAGGAACAAGTACAAAATCATTTTTGTTAAATAAAGATCGATGGTTCTTAACAAGCCATTCAATTCCATAGGCAGAACCTACTTCTTCATCTGCCGCAAAAAGTAATTTAATTGTTCGAGTAGGCGCTAATCCCTGTTTTGCAAATGAAAGGGCTGCAAGTACAGAAGAAACAAGTCCCTGCTGGTTATCTTCTACGCCTCTTCCTATAAGTTTTTTTCCTTTTTTAACAACAGTCCAGGGGTTGCTTGTCCAAAGTTTTTCTTCTCCAGGCGGAACTACATCAATGTGACTTAATATCCATAAGCAGCCGTCACTTTCTTCGCTGCCTTTTATTGTTGCGATTAAATTAGGGCGAACTTTTCCTTTTGCTCTTGCGTCAGGAGCGTCATATCTATCTAGAGAATTTATTCCGTGTGCTTTAAGCCATGATTGCAGAAAATTACATTTATCAAGTTCACCTTCGCCGCCTGATTCCGGTGATATTGCGGGTATTTTGGTAAGTTCAGTTTCAAGTTCTACAGCAAGAGCTGTAGATTTATCAAGATACGAAAATATTTTTTCTTTCATTTGGAATATGCTTCCCAGCTTGTTTTAATTAATGTTTCTAAATCTGAATATTTAGCTTTAAAGCCTAATATTTCATAAGCATGTGAACATGAAGCTGTAAGTTTTGCAGGATCACCGGCTCGCCTTCCTACAATTTTAGAAGGAATAGGCTTACCTGTTATCTTTCTTGCTTCTTCCAATACTTCAGTTACAGAAAATCCCTGTTCGCTGCCAAGATTAACTATAAAACTTTTATTATTTTTAGCGATATAATCCAAAGCCAAAACATGACCTTGCGCTAAATCACTTACATGAACATAATCGCGGATACAGGTGCCGTCTTTTGTATCATAATCATTTCCAAAAACCTGCATTTCTTTTCTTATTCCGCAGGCAGTTTCCATAATTATTGGAAGCAGATTAGCGGGATTTTGTTCAAGCCCTTTAATACGTCCTTTTACATCATAACCTGCGGCATTAAAATAGCGAAGGCAGGCATAACGAATGCCTTTTAACTTTTCATACCAGAATAAAAATCTTTCTATTTCTAACTTGGTAAAACCATAATAATTTTCTGGTATTGTTGGATGTTTTTCATCGATAGGTAAATATTGAGGTTCGCCGTAAACTGCGGCGCTTGAAGAAAAAACAATATTTTTAATACCGCTCTCGCTTGCGGCATTTAAAATGTTTAAAGTACCTGATATATTATTTTTTGAATATTTTTCAGGGTTTAACATCGATTCTCCCGCGGCTTTTGATGCCGCAAGATGAACAATAGCGGAGAAGTCGCCGCCTTTCATAGCTATTATAAGAGATTGGTAATCGTGAATATCACCATGGATAAAATTTGCTTCTTTAAACAGATTTTCTCTAAGACCGCTGGAAAGATTATCATATACTGTGCATTTGTGCCCTGAGTCCAGAAACTCTCTTGTAACATGACTGCCGATATAACCGGCGCCGCCTATAATTAGAATATTCATAAAATTTATTATAGCAAATATAACAAAAAACGGCTATATAATTAATGATACCCTGTAAAAACCTAAGTTTAAGAGGTTGTCTTATGGATTTCAAGCTCGGCAGCTATTTTTTCCCATTCTTTGGTTTTTGTTTCTAGTAAAGTTACGCATTCGTCCAGCTTTTGTTTAACAGATTTGGCTTTTTCGCTGTTGGAATATACATCAGGTAAAGATAGCTGTGCTTCAAGCGCAACTTTTTTGTTTTCTATTTCTGCCAAGACATTAAGAATTTCATCTTCCTGTCTTTCAAGTCTGCGGATAACAGCTTGCTTTTGTTTGTCAGCAATACGTTTTTGCTCATTTGTTGTTATATTATTAGTATCTGCAGCTATTGTATTATTAACTAAAAGTTTAGAGTCACCTTCGGCTGTTCTTTCAAGGTAATATGCGTAATTTCCGTAATATAATTTTGAAGATGCGGGTGTATTTTCAATTCCAGGTGTTAACTCAAGAGTCTTGGTAGACAATTCCTCCATAAACATGCGATCGTGAGAGACAAAGATAATTGTTCCTTCAAACTTTTTTAAAGCATCAAGTAAAATATCTTTTGAATATAAATCAAGATGGTTTGTAGGCTCATCTAAAATTAATAAGTTAATAGGCTTTAATAACATTTTTAAAAGGGCTAAACGGCTTTTTTCACCTCCGCTTAAAACCGAAATACTTTTATAAACATCATCTCCACGGAATAAAAAAGCGCCAAGCATATCACGTATTTTTGGAAAAAGTTCTGTAGGAGATTCTTTTTCAAGATAATTTAAAACATTAACATCTTCCTGTGCGCAATTAGCGGATACTAAATCTTCATCCGCAGAAGCAGAAGAAAAATATCCTACTTTTATACCGCTTCCTAATAAAACATTACCCTCATAATCTTTATCATTACCAGAAATTATTCTAAGTAATGTTGTCTTACCAGCTCCGTTAGGTCCTGCAACGACAAGCCTTTCTTTTGCATCAAGGCATAAATCTAAAGAAGAGAGAACTTTTTGTATGCCGTAACTCTTTCCAATGCCTTCAAGTGTAAGAGCTATGTTTCCGCAGTGAGGCGGAGGAGGAAAGGATATGTTTATTTTTTTTAAAGATTCAGGTATTTCGATACGTTCCATTTTATCAAGGCGTTTTACTAATTCCTGCGCAAATGATGCCTTGCTTGCCTTATAGCGAAATCGCCTAATTAAAGCTTCGGTTTTAACAATTTCTTCCTGTTGTTCATGATACTTTTTAACTAATCCTTCAAGTTCTGTTTTGCGTGTTTTTTCGTAGGAGCTGTAATTTCCAGCAAATCTTTTTAAGTTCCCATTAAATAATTCGTATACTTCATTTATGCATACATCAAGGAAATATCTGTCATGAGATACCAAAAGATATCCGCCTTTAAAATTGATAAGCCATTCTTCCAGCCAGTTTCTAGCTTCTATATCCAGATAGTTAGTAGGTTCATCCAGTAAAAGAATATCAGGTTTTTCCAAAAGTACTTTTGCAAGGGCAATACGCATTTGCCAGCCGCCTGAAAACTCTTTTGTGTTTCTATTCAAATCTTTTGCGGAAAAACCCAGCCCTGATAAAACAGAAGATATTTCACCTTCTCTTCTGTAATATCCGCAATCTTCTATTTGTTCCTGTAATCTATGATGCTCTTCTAAAAGAGATTTAGTTTCCGCGCTGTCATTTTTTACTTTTTCAAGTTCTTCGCCTACTAAAGTTAGCTGTTTTATTAAATCATGAACAAAGAAATAAGCTGATTCCGCTTCATCACGAAGAGATTTGTCATGAAATACAATTCCAGATTGAGGCAGATAAGAAATACGGGCATTTTTTTGAACAGCTCTATCGCCTGAATCAGCGTTATTTTTTCCAGCTATTATTTTCATTAATGTAGATTTGCCGCAGCCATTTGCTCCTGATAAACAGGAACGTGAACCTGCGGCAAGACGAAGTGATACATCTTTAAGAATATCTCTGTCACCAAAGCTAAGGTTAACACGTGAGAATTGAACAAAAGACATTGCTATTGCGGAGAATCCCGGAAAAAGTAAAGAACCATTGGAGAAGAAGAGCGTCTTGAAACTGTAATATCATCAATTCCAAAATCAGGAACAACTTCCAAACGTAGACCCTGGTTATCGATGCTATACATAAAATAAAGAGTATTGTTTGTTCTTATATCGGTAAATCTTAAAGTAAAAGCGCCGTTATAACGATCTTCATAAGCGGAAGCTATATATAAATCCATAAAGATACGTCCGCTTCCGTTTGTTGTTGTGGGTATTAGCTGTGGAACTAAAACATCAAAGTCTGTCCATTTTATATCGCCTGTTCTTAATAGTGTAATTGTTCCGTAGCTACTGCTTGTGAATACAGGTCCCTGATTATAAATAGTTAAAAATAAATTTTCTCTTCTTGTGTTTTCCTGAATAATAAGATCCTCAACTCTTGTAGGAAGAGAAACAAAAGTTAAAGTGCGTCTTGTTCCGCTGCTTTCCGTATATTGAACAATTAAAGTAGTGTTGTTTCTAAGAGACATGTTAAGATTAGTGCCGTCAAAAGTCCAGGCACGATCTCCGTCTGGGCTTATCTTGTCAAAAGAAAATTGTCTCTCTAAATCAGGTAATATGATCCTTGCGACACCTGTTTCATAACCCGGATCAAAACGATATTTTTTTTCAAGTTCTGCTATATTTAGCCTTCTTGAATTAACCATCTGTAAATATGATTCTGCAGACCATGTTTTAGACAGTAAATTATCAAGTTCAGGATCAACGACATTTCTTTGTTCAGAAGAAGAAGGTTGAACAGAATCGCCTGTCTGATTAAATATACGGAGTCTGTAAGAAAAACAATATCCAATAACGCCGTCACTTGTCATTACTCTATACCATTCGCCCGGAAGAGGAGCTCCGGTTGTGCTTATTGGAGGCGTTCCTTTTGCAACACCTAAAATTTTAATTACTTCGCCAAGACGGAGGCGGTAAATGCGCCTTGAATTATTGTCAGCTCCGTCACGAATAGGAAGGCCGTCTTGTAAATTTTCCGCATAAGCCATTGCATGCTGTGAAAATTCAAGCGCCCATTTATCCGCTTTTCTTTTATTGCCGACAAACTCAAGCTGAGTAAGAGGTATTTCCAGTTTGTATTCTCTGTTTGCTCTAATATTATCAGGAACGCCTACAACCCAAATTTTTTCGATATTGGATTTTATGTATACAGGCATTACAGTTCCTGAATCAATTGGAGGTTCATCGATAGACCACAATAAAACTCCGTAACCCAGCTTTGAACATGATGTAAACACAAGAGTTAAAACAAGAGAAAGTAAAACTGTAAAATATGTAAATTTATTCAACAACAGCGATAATATCAGCCATTTTAAGGATAAGGTGTTCTTCACCATCGATTTTTACCTGTGTTCCAGCGTACTTATCGTACATTACCTTATCTCCATTCTTAACAGTGATAGCTTCCTTTTCTGTACCAGGACCAACAGATACAACAACTCCCTGCTGGGTTTTTTCCTGCGCAGTATCAGGAATAATGATCCCGCCTGCGGTTTTTGCTTCATTTTTTTCTAATTTGACCATTACACGGTCTCCTAAAGGCTTCACTTTCATATATGTCCTCCAAAAATGATTGTTATTATTGACCTCAATATACATAAATCATAAAAAACTGTCAAGTATAGGTTTATTGCGGTATTTTTAGGATATAAGTTAATATCTTTCTAGTTCCAGGCGTGCTGTAAGGTTATCAGGGTCTAAATCTAATGCGTAAAAAAGCGATCTTCGAACATCTAAAGGACGATTTAAAGCGGCAAAGCATCTTGCTATACGCAATTGGATTTTAGCTGCGGTTTTATTATTTTGAACATTTGCAGAAGCTAGTTCGTATTGTTCAATAGCCCTTGAAGGAGCGTGAGCAGTTTCTAAAATTTTTCCAAGATTGGCATTAACAAACCAGGGAGCTTCTTCTTTTGGTATAGAACGTAAAAGTTTTTCTGCTTCGTCAAGATTACCTTCGCTCATAAAATAAATAGCATTATAGATATCAACCCAGTGAGCGCTAAGATCGATTAAGATCATGCGATCCAGCAGTATTTTTGTTTCTTCAAAACTTCTTTGAAAAAAGAAATGCCAGGCTGCCCATTTATAAAGTTCTTCGTTTTTTTCATGGCGATCAAGTAATAGCCATGTTTCCGCAATCTGCCTTCCCAGGATTTGCTCTTTTGCATGACGCTTGCACATTTCCAAATCTATATAAGGGTAATCTAACGGCGAAAATTTTACAGAATCTCTAAGAAGAGAAATAGCTTTAGGATAATCGAGCAGGCGGCTGTAACGTATTAAGCCAAATTGCCTGCTTTCCCTATTTGAAATTGTTTCAAGGTTAACAAGTTTTTCCAAAAAGCCGGCCGCTTTTTCAGGATCTTCTGTCGTAAGTGCCAGGTTGTAAAGGCTGATTTCGTTTGAATGCAGAGCTAAAATATTCCAAATTGCAGAAGCTATGTCTGTAAATCCGGCAAGGTAAAGAGCGTCCGCCTGACGAATCATTGATGCTTCATCGTTTATATATGAAAATATCTCTGCGCTGCGAAGAAGGTCGCCAAAATCATAATAGTATTCTGCGGCAAAACGCAATGCGGAGACAGAAGGCAAAGGAGCACTAAGAATTGCCTGTATATCAGCCGCAGCTCCTCTGTGATTGCCTCTTATGGTTTTTAGTAAAGCAATATTTACAGAAATTAATTCTGTGCCGTCTGTGTTAATATTATCAGGCAGTATATATGCGCTTTGCGGATTTTTAAAATCGCCAAGTATAACATGAATGCCAAGTTTTAGGTTATTTAATAAAGAATCAGTAATTAGGGGAAGCCATTGGCGAAGCTGATCTTCTGTTTCCCTGTTTAAAGCGGTATTTTTAACTAATGCCGCTGCGGCAACTGCGATAATAGGTTCAGAAGACGGATATATTTTTAATGCGCTGCTTATTGAGTTACGGTAATTTTCGTTAGAAGGCGGATGTAATGCGGCAAGAGCTTTTCTTCGTTTAATAATGGAGAGCCATGATTCAACGCTTATAGCTCTTTTTTCCAGGCGATCCAGTTCATAATTAAAATGCTCAAATTCTCTTTCTGTTAAATATAATTCTTTAAAGGCTTCATCGTATTCACGAAGAATTCGGTTAAAGCTGTCCTGTTGCCTGGTTGCGGCATTTACAGTTCTGTCTATAAGAAGAAATATTCCCAATACGCTCGATGATATTACCAATAAAATAATACCTGCAAATATTGTAATGCGCAAAGATCTGTTTGTGCCAATTGTATCTTTCATAATGCAGCCAGTGTTTTTCGGATATTATCAAGAACGCCGTTTATAAATTTATAAGAATCATCTGTGCCGAATTCTCTGCATAAACCAATTGCTTCATCTATTACGATAGTAGGAGATATTTCGTTTTGAAACATTAGAGTGTATACAGATATTCGTAAAACTGCTAAATCAACACGATTAAGGCGAGTAATATCCCAGTTTTCTAAATGGTCTTTTATTGTTTTGTCGATAGAATTTATATTTTCGATTGAACCTGCGATTAATGTTCTGGAAAATACAGCAATTTCTTCGTTAAGGTTTTTTAATTTTTCTTCATCAAGCCAGGCGAAACTAACAAGCTCTTCTAATTGGACTCGATCCGACTCTTGTTGAGCCGACGCTTCCCAAAAATAAAGAGCTTGAAAAGCCAGGATACGACCTTTTCGCCTGGATGCCATTCATTACCATCTAATATTGTTTTCAAATATCTGGAATGATCTGCCTGTTCTTAATTCTACAATAAGCTCCTGGCTTGCCTGAGCCAATGTAGCTTGCTGTCTTTGATTTAACATAAGTTGTCCAATGTATTCACGGACAGTTACTCTTGTTCCAAGCTGAAAGATATCATTTAGTTCCAATTGTTTGGATGCGTAATTTTCTGTTACTTTAATTATCTGAAAACCATTCTGACCTTCGATTAAACGAGAAACCTGTCCTTGTCTTAAAGCAAACGCTACATCCATAAAAGCCTGACCTACAATTTGTCTAGCTTCCTGATTTCTTGGAAGAAAACCTGCGTCTCCTGCTACATAACCTGAATTGGGAATAGCGTGATCTGCGGCAACTTCATCAAACCTGGATGGATCATTATTAATTCTTCGTACCAATGTATCCATCAGGGTTCTGGCACTGGTTCTGGAAGCAGAGTCAGGTCCGTAAGGAACTTGAATCATGGAAAAGCGAATTGTTTCCGGGCGTACAAGATCACTTTTTAATAAATTATATTCAGTGTTTATTTCCTGCTCGGTTGGAACTCTTACAGAGTTAATCATATCTCCCTTTTTTGACATAAGGTACTTTTGAACAATCATCTGCCTTCTAAGCTGATCCCTAAAAGCATTGACTTCAAGACCGCTTTCGTTCATTACAGCCTGAGCAAATTCAGCATCGGTTGGCTGTCTGCCAAGATACTGAGTCATATTAGAGCGAAATGCCTGCATTTGCTGATTAACTTCGTTATCAGTAATAATAACTCTGTCACGTTCAGCCGCTTGCAGACAAAGGCGTTCGTTAATAATAACATCTAAAACCTGAAGACGCTCGGCATGTGATAGTGTCCGATTAGTTCCTTTTTCCATCCGTTCAACTTCAAAACGAAGCTGTCTTACAGTGATGGGTTCGGTTCTAATTAAGTTAACAGTCGCCGCAGGCTGTAAATCCGCCTGAGAGAAACCAGTTACCGCTGTTAAAAGCACTAAAATAACAAATAAAATCTGTTTCATAATATCCCTTTTGCCATTAATATAACATAATATCAAACAAATGATAAGAGGAAAGGTTAAAAAAAACTATTCCAAAACCGCCCTAATACGCCGTACGCCTGCGGAAGAGGATTGTTCCTTTTGTATCTTAAATACGCCAAGCCCCCCTGTTTTTTCGACATGAGGACCACCGCATACTTCCTTTGTAAAAAAGTCAGTATTTGAATTGCCTATTGTATAAACCTTAACCTGAGACTCGTATTTTTCACCAAAAAGAGCAATAGCGCCCGATGCTTTTGCCTCTTCTATAGCCATAGTTTCCATGGTAACAGGAAGGTCTTTTTTTATCTGTTCGTTTACAATATCCTCGACTTTTTTAATTTCGTCCGCTGTCATAGGCGCATCGTTTGTAAAGTCAAAACGAAGCCTTTCTGCTGTAATATTGCTTCCTTTTTGTGCGGCTTTTTCTCCTAGAATTTGCCTTAAAGCCTGATGTAAAAGATGCGTAGCTGTATGGTATTTAACAGCCATTTCTCCCTGATCGCCAAGACCGCCTTTAAAAGCCTGTCCGCTTTGGCTTCTGGAGAGTTCCTGATGCTTTTTAAAGGCTTCGTCGAATTCTTCTCTGTTTACAGTCATGCCTGACTCAGAAGCCAGCTCTTCTGTTAATTCGATAGGAAAACCGTAAGTGTCGTAGAGCTTAAATGCTAAGCGCCCAGACATGATTTTTCTTGGATCTTTTAACAGGTTTGGAAGAAGTTTCTCAAACTCATGTTCTCCCTTTTGCAGGGTTTCCATGAACTTTGCTTCTTCTTTATTAAGTTCACCGATTATAAAACTGCGGTTTTCTGTTAGTTCGGGATATGGTCTTTTAAATTGATTAATAACAACTTCCGCAATTGGAACAAGGCTTATTCCTTCGGATTTTAATTTTCGTCCGTGTCGAACGGCTCTGCGAATAAGGCGGCGCAATACATAACCTGCTCCTACATTGGAAGGGCTTACAGCTTTAGGATCGCCTAAAATAAAAGTAGAAGAGCGCACATGATCCGCAATAATTCGTATCGATTTATCTGTATCAATGTTCTCGCCGTTAGAGTATTTGCAATTTGCGGCTTTTTCAATCGAATCGATTATAGAAGAAAAAATCTCGGTATCATAAACGCTTTTTTTTCCGTTTAGAACCGTAACAGTTCTTTCGATTCCCATGCCTGTATCAACGCATTTGCGCTGCATAGGTTCGTATTTGCCTTCCGCGTTTTTATTGTACTGCATAAAAACATCGTTCCAGATCTCAAGCCATTTTCCGCAAGAGCAGCCTGGTTTGCAATTCTCGCTGCAGGGGCAGTCGCCAAGGTAATAGAACATTTCGGTATCAGGACCGCAAGGACCTGTAGTGCCTGCAGGACCCCACCAGTTATCTTCCCTAGGGAGATACGCAATTCGGTTTTCGCTAATGCCAAGGCTTTTCCAGAAAGCGGCGGATTCGTCATCTTTGGGTATTCCTTGCTCGCCTTCAAAAACAGTAACTCCCAATTTTTCTATAGGGATATTAAGCCACTGAGGAGAAGTTAAAAATTCAAAGCTCATTTTTATGGCTTCTTCTTTAAAGTAATCGCCAAGCGACCAATTGCCGAGCATTTCAAAAAAGGTAAGATGGCTGGCATCTCCTACGGCATCAATGTCTCCTGTGCGGATACATTTTTGAAAATCCACAAGCCTTTTCCCTGCGGGGTGTTCTTCTCCCAGTAGATAGGGAACTAATGGGTGCATGCCTGCAGTTGTAAAAAGCACAGTCGGGTCATTTTCTGGAAGCAGGGATTTACCCTGTATTTGTGTGTGACCCTTAGATACGAAAAAATTGATGTATTTGGTACGAAGCTCATCAGCTGTTAAACGGTTCATGAGGATATATTAGCACAGAGGGCAGAAGAGATTCAATTACCAGCCTATTGAGAAACCTTGAGTAATTGCGTATTGTTATCTTATGATTGATTTCGTTATTAAGGCTGTTGTAGCCGTACATCCTGTAGAATTATTTCTCATTTTTTTATTAAAAGCCATTGAAGTATCAATAGCTACTTTGCGTATTATTTTAATAAGCAAGGGATATCGACGGTATGGAACTATACTGTCATTTTTTGAAGTTCTGTTATGGACATTTGTAGCTTCAAGGGTAATTATGAGCATGATGGATGCCCCGATAAAAGGCATTATGTATAGCTTAGGTTTTTCTCTAGGGGTTTACGTAGGATCTAGAATCGAAAGTTATATCGCAATGGGTAGGGTTTTAATACAGGCTATTGTATCCAAGGAACAGTCAGATCAAATTACAGGCAGTTTAAGGGATAAAGGTTATGCCGTTACAACCATGGAAGCGCAGGGCAGAGACTCACAGAAATCGGTATTAATGATATTTGCAAAACGCAGAGGAAAAGAAGAGATAATCAGCGAAATACATAGGATTGATGAAACAGCAATGATAATAACAAACGATGTGACATATTTGCAGGGAGGCACAATCGCCGCCGCAAGAAGATTGTTTAAATAGGCGAAAGCACAACGGCGTGGTATTTAATTGAAAAGAAAAAAAAGGTTGCTTTAAAAAAAAAAAAAAAACTTAGAAAAAGGGATATTTTGCAAAATTTTTTAAAAAAAAAAGATTATTGAATAGTACCCCCCCCCCCCCCCATTAAATACTGGCGTAGAAAGCCGTCAATTTCAAATAAAAATAATATTACTGACTCTATATTTGGTCTGTCGTAGATCTAAAAAGTTTTGGCCGTTGGCTCAACTAGATCACGAAATGACCTTTTTATATAGAAATAAAAGGAGAAAGAGATGAAAAGGATGCTTATAGCGCTGATTATTTTATCTATTGCCGCAACAGGCGCTTTTGCGGATGATTCTGAGAAAAACGGTTTTATTAAAGTAACAACCGGCATAGGCTATGGTTCAGCTACGTATGAAGGAGAAAGAAATGCTTTTCCAGGCGGATGGCAAGGGACAGCAGAAACAACAGGAAGCGGTTTTACAGTATTACAAGGGATAGATTTTGTTCATCCTTACGGAATTACGATGGGATTAAAATATTATATTATAACAGGTGTAGATGTTGATGTTAAAATTAGATATCCGGGAGGTACAGATTTAGAAGAAGAAGATGGTATTTCAAAAAATTACTTTACATTTGGCTTAGGTTATACATTTGACGGCGGAGTATGGTGCGCAGGAGCAAAGTTTATGTTCTTATATAATGATGAAGCAGTTGTTGATCATCCCAAATTAAATGTAGGGCTAAATTTTGACGGAACATTTTGGTTCTTAGAAAGAATGGGCGTTACAGGTTTTTTTGATATCTATTTCTTAAGAGCAGAAAGAGACTATAATGTAGGTGTTTTTCCTAATGCAGTAAAAATAACTGAAACTTTAAAAGGCTCATTGTTTTTTGCAGGACTAGGTATTTCATTAAAGTTCTAATCTTAATAGTCATTTAGAATTAAAAAAGGTGTCAGATTACTGACACCTTTTTTTTACATTAGCTGGTACTATTCGCTGTGATAGTCTATTAGCGTGGTTACAGGGGTTGGGTCAAGTATTTCTTTGTAATTTAAAAAGGGTAGTCCTACAATGCCGAAAATCTCAGGTACTTCTGCGCCGCCTTCTACAAGTAGAGAGCGAGCTGCGTTTAAAGTGCCTCCCGTTGCTATTAAGTCGTCAATTAATAGTATGCGTTTTCCTTTTGGAATATCAGCAATGTGAACTTCAATTTCTGCTGTAGCATATTCCAATGAATACTTTTTAGACAAAGTAACTCCCGGAAGTTTGCCTTTTTTTCTAATTGGAATTACAGGAATATTCAAATCGCATGCATAAGGGGCTGCGAATAAAAATCCTCTGGCTTCTATCGCCGCTACAGCGTCAATGTTTTTATCTTTATAGATTTCTTTCATTTTATTTATGCAGTATTTGAATGAAACAGGGTTGGCAAGAATACTTGTAATATCATAAAACAAGATGCCTTTTTTTGGAAAATCGGGAACTTTTCTAATATAATCATCTAAATTAAATGACATATTATTTAACTACCGTGTTTACCCATTTTTTTAAAGCTGTTTTATTTATTTCTTTGCTTACAACATGTAAAGGAGCGCCTAAATCGGCTTCACAGTCTTTTACAATACCGCAAAGATAGTTTAGAGTATTTCCTTTTACAGAAAAAACAGCGCATTTTCTGGATGCAAGGTTTATATGAGACAGCATATCTTCCAGATAAGAATAGGATGAAGGAGAGGATTGTTCACAGCCAAGAAAAAATACATCAACTGGAAGTAAATCTGTACCTTCAAATTTATCCGCAGAACATGTTTTAACATTAAAACCGCTAAGAACATCGGATATATCCCTTGCAATCTTTTTAATTGATTCTGATCCATCGGTAACAATTAATACTTTCTTGCTCACTATAGTATCCTATAATATTAATAT
>Ga0123356_10002169_pt1 | contig 21123 bp, 16 predicted proteins | sample TergutEmb28metaG_2_FD_92546 | JGI IMG/M metagenome (GOLD analysis project Ga0123356, IMG submission 92546) | Embiratermes neotenicus P3 segment gut microbial communities from Petit-Saut dam, French Guiana - Emb289 P3 | ecosystem: Host-associated > Arthropoda: Insects > Digestive system > Gut ... | reverse complement strand
TATCAATGAAAAAACCGCTGAAGGAATAAAACCGGAGGGTGTGCCATACCGCGTTCTGGTCGTTGACGACTCGATGTTCATTGCCAAGCAGCTTGGGCAGATATTTTCCTCTGAAGGTTTTGAGGTGGCTGATACTGCCGCTGACGGAGCCCAAGGAGTAGAAAAATACAAAGCTTTGCATCCAAACATCGATCTGGTCACTCTGGATATTACCATGCCGGTTATGGATGGCGTTTCCGCATTGGAAAAAATTCTCGAATTCGACAAGCAAGCCAATATAATAATGGTAAGCGCTTTGGGCAAAGAAGATGTTGTAAAAAAATGCCTTCTGATGGGAGCTAAGAGTTACATCGTAAAACCCCTGGACAGAAAAAAAGTTCTGGAAAGGGTTGTTTCCGTACTCAAGCGGTAGAAGTTTTTCTTTAACAGGAAATCCCCAATTTAAATGAACCCTGTTTGTCTTTACAATGGAGTTGTCCTTACAGGATTTGCAGCCATTGAGAGTTATGCGGTCTTAATTGAAGACGGGATTATTTCTGATGTATTTTCACAAAAAAGATTCGAGCAGCAGAAATTTAATAATTCAATCCGCTTGATAGACGCGGACGGCGCTTTTATTACCCCCGGTTTTATTGATACTCATATTCATGGATTTGGCGGTTATGGGATCGAAGATGGAACAGAAGCGGTTCTGGCTATGTCACATATGCTGGCGCGGCGCGGGGTAACAGCATTTAACCCAACCTTATATTCCAGCGAACCTGATCGTATGTTAAAAACGATTAAAGAAATTACATCAGTCATGGGAAAAGAAGAAGGAGCCCGTATAATGGGACTTCATCTGGAAGGCCCATTCATTTCACCGCTGCGTCTGGGTGTGCAAAAGCCTGAAACCGTACAACCTGTTGATATCAATTTTATGGAACAACTTTGGGAAGCCTCGTCTGGACACATCATAAATATGACAGTAGCGCCTGAGTTAAAACATATGAGAGAACTTGCGCTGTTCTGCATTAAAAAAGGGATTGTACTTCAGGCAGGACATACAAACGCGGAATACGATAATATGACGGAAGGAATGCAGGTAGGAATACTGCACTCCACTCATTTATTTAACGCGATGAGAAGGCTGGATCACCGCAACCCCAATGCTGTAGGTGCGGTACTTATTCATCCGGAAATGTCATGCGAAATAATTGCTGATGGTTTTCATGTACATCCCGATTTATTCCAGCTTCTTTTAAGAAATAAACCAATTGATAAAATTGTACTTATAACTGACGGGTTAAAACCAACCGGACAAAAAGAAGGCTCTTTCTACGCAAATAACGAAGAAGTGTATTTTAATAACGGAATTTTTTACAGAAAGTCCGATGATGTAATAGCCGGTTCCGGATTAACAATGATCCAGGGAATAAAAAATCTTGTCGATTCGGGATTCAGCCTGGCAGACGCGGTAAAAACTGCTTCCTTGAATCCGGCTCAAATAATGCGATACAATAATCAAGGAGCTATAATACCAGGCCGTCTTGCAGATATAACAGTATTTAATAAAGATTATCAAATCCGTCTTGTAATGATAGGCGGAAAAATAATAGAAGAGTGAGGTTATAATGCGGTTACTAATTCATCAGAATTATGAAAAAGCAAGTAAATGGGCAGCGGAATATATCGCAAACAAAATAAACTCCTTTAAGCAAAACAAACCCTTTGTATTGGGGCTTCCTACTGGTTCCAGTCCATTGGGAATCTACAAAGAATTTATCAGAATGTATAAAGAGGGAAAACTTTCATTTAAAAATGTACATACATTTAATATGGATGAATATATAGGTCTTCCCGCCAGCCATCCGCAAAGTTATCATTATTTTATGATGGAAAACCTATTTAATCATATTGATATTGATCATCAACACATACATATACCAAACGGCGTTGCAAAAGATCCGGAAGAAGAATGCCGGCTTTATGAAGAGGCGATAAAAAAAGAAGGCGGGATTGATCTTTTCCTTGGCGGCATGGGAAACGACGGCCACATTGCTTTTAATGAACCAGGTTCATCTCTTTCATCACGCACAAGAATAAAAACTCTGACAAAAGAAACTAAAACAGCAAACGCCCGTTTCTTTGGCGGAGACCCTTCAAAGGTGCCTGGCACCGCTTTAACAGTAGGCGTAGGCACTGTTATGGACGCACGGGAAGTATTAATAATTGTAAATGGACGAAATAAAGCGCGTGCGCTTAAAGCTGTGGTAGAAGAAGGGATAAACCACATGTGGACATTGTCATGTCTGCAAATGCATCCAAAAGCAATTATTGTCTGCGATGATGAAGCCGCAGAAGAGCTAAAAACCAGTACGGTAAAATATTTTAAAGACATTGAAAAAGATAATATATAGTTTAATTTTATTCCTGATACTCAACGCTCCATACTCTGTGGCGCAGACCGATCATCTGGTTTCTTTCTCTGATCCATCGCGTCTTTGGGGAAATGGAATTGAAACGGTTATAGAAGAAGCATACAGGCAATTTTTTAGAACAAGGATTATCGGCGGCAGGGTAATGAATATACGTATGCCGTTTGCCATGAACAATGAACGCGATTTATTACTGGAAAAAGGCTGGAGAATCTACGGAGACGGCAAGGGAAGCCCGCAAATGCTTTGGCCTGTAATCGAAGAAATACTGGATTCACAGGATTTCGCGGATTACATAGAAGCTCTTTCTTCCGGGCAGGAACAGGTAATAATTTTTGATATTAACGAACGCAGATGGAGAACAACTACAGATCAATATATAATCACACGGATGAAATCCGGCACCTATGTTGGTCTTCCTCACCGTCCCTTTGTGCTTACATCGGGAAACGGCGCACTGGAAAGTGATGTATTTAATTACCTGTTTTGTGTCGGCCATATTGGAATTGATTGTTCCGGATTTGTCTGGTATATCCTGGATTACATCGGTAATCAGGGCGGCATTAATCTTGGCAGGTTATTAAGCAATGCTTTGGGCGTTCCACCCGGAGTAAACCCGTCTCTTTATGCCGGCACTTCTTTTTTTAGTTCAAGAAACACCCAGGTAATTCACCTTAATGATGAGATACGCAACCTCCAGCCTGCCGATGTTTTGCTTTTCAGGGATATTCACGGCGTAATAGTACATTCAGCTGTAATACAATCGATTGACTGGACAAGAGGTATCATTCGTTATCTGCAATGCAACAGCGTAGCCCCGTCACTGGAACGCGGCGTTCATGAGGCCTTTATTTACTTTAACCCGTTAAACACAGCTGTATCATTAAAAGATCCATCCCTTTACTGGACAAAAAAACGCTTCGGCGCGTTCCCCGGCGAAGATATCCCCTTCGCGGATGACGGAGAAAGATACCGTTACAGATTAAACGGCGGCGGCATGGCAGTCCGCTTGCGGGTGCTTGTTCCTGTTGTAGAGAGAATAAACAGCAATAGAGATAACTAATCTATATTTTCGGTTAAACAGGCAGCAGCTTCTTTCCATACAACCTGATCTTTCGCGCTTAAAACAGCAAATTCTTTTTGTCTTCCATAAGCGGATAATTCAATAAATACATCCAGTCTTTTTTTAAGTTCTTTAAATTTATGTTCCTGAAAATTTTTAATCCAAGCAGGCACTGTTCTTTTAACGCCTTTGGGTGTATAAAGAAGCCCGGCATAATGAGGCGCGCATAACCCATCGCTTGTAGAAAAAAACAAACGTAATTCCTGTTCTTCGCTGGAATTACCGCCGGAATTACTGAGAAAATCTAAATATTCCTGTTCTATTTTTTCGCGTTCAACACAAACAGGGCATTTACCCTTTGGCTTCCATGGTTGTCTTTTCTCAAAGCAATTAATCCGGTCTTCCAGAATATCCCGGGCAAGAATCGCAACAGCAAGACCGTCCCGGAAAGAAACCAAACCTCTGGAATGAAAAGAGCAGAATCCTCCGGCAGCGCGATAGAGAGCGCGAAAACCCCGGTTGGTTATATGTTCAAATAACGTATTGTCAATATAACGATGCGCTCTGTCACTTACTATTGTACACAACGGGCAGCCTGGTTTTTGACACGCTTTTTGGAGTTCAAAAAAGTTGATATGTTTTTCAATAGCCATTGAATACCTGCTCCTATTCTTCCCAGTCAGCCAGGAGGCCAGCCGAGCGCGCGGCCGCCCAAAAAATGAATATGTAAATGATCAACGGTTTGTCCGCCGTCTTTTTTGGCGTTAATAACAAAACGTCCTCCCTTTACTTCGCAGCCCAGTTCTTTTGCCAATTCCTGCGCTTTATGGAATAACTTGCCGACAAGCCCGGCATCAGTTACTTCCAGTTCCAATAGGTTGTTTATATGTTTTTTGGGAATAACAAGAAAATGCACAGGCGCTACAGGATTAATGTCATAAAAAGCAAGCATTTCATCATCTTCAAAAATCTTCTTACTTGGGATTTCTCCGGCTATTATTTTACAGAATAAGCAATTACTCATATATCCATTATATCATTAACTATTGTTTCAAGAAAGCCTGAATCATCCGGTAATTATCAAAAATAATATGAAGAAAAAATCATAACTGAGAAAAATACAAATTAGAAAATACCGCTATAATCTTCCTATTTCTCTTTCCAAAGCTCTTATTATCTCTTCCCAATCCGGCATTTCAGGAAGATGATCCCCTGACGATGGAACTGTTACAGACGGGTATACTTCCCAGCAATCCTTAATAGGATAAAGAACCGCTTGATCTCCTGCGGTTATCCATTGCCGCGCTCCAGTACGCCAGGCGCGCGTAAATCCCTCACCGGGAATAGTAATCTCTACAGGAAGCCAGCGTTTTCCGTCAATTTGAATAATATCTCTATTATTTGCCTGCCAGGAATCATCGCCAACATCAAATGCAATAAAAATATGCCCGGGTATCGTAATAAAAGCAGTATCTATATTTAACGTCTCAAGTAAAGAACAGAATAAAATAGAAAGATACGAACAGTCACCTCCCCGGTAATATAAAGCCTGATAGGGATAACTTACATTATCCAAAACAGATTCATCAGATTTTACATTAACAAAAGACGTAGCCGGAACAATAACATAAGTAATACCATATAAACGCAGAGCTTCAAACATTGCAGCCGCGTAAATAACATTGGACGGCGTGCGGCCAGCTCTCTGCCGTATTGTGTCAGACGCTTCTATTGCGCTGGCTACAAAGCGGGCAAAATAACGCGCAGCGCTGTCACGCGGAGAAACAAACGCTGCTGCGCGCCTGTCATCATCCCATGAAAGAGTGTTACGGTGGAATATTGGCATTTGTATTGAAGAATCCGCTATTTTACGCGCACCTAAGCTCCGGTATTGCATTTGCAAAATACCATTCGCGGTAATACTTTCTGTCAGGTTAAGCATAGCTTCGTTAAATAAAGCGGTAACAGGTACATCTACACTTTCTCCGGGTTTAAGACTCGGTAATGTCGCAAATGTCCAGGGTTGATTCATAAAACTGTCCATATAAAAAGAAAGATTAATATCGGTGATAGTGTTAGGTTCCTCATTTGTAATTTTCACTGTCGCAACAGGATTATTCTCATACCATGCCCATGAAACAGGAAAAACTCGGAACTGCTCTGTTTTTTCAATACTCACTCTTGCCCTGGCGCCCATAATTTCGGAAAGGTTAAGCCGAATCCCCAAAGCCGCACCAAAAGAAGTCAAAGGATCAGAGCTAAAAACCCTGTAAGTAAAAGCGCTGTTCGCGAAAAATGAAAAATAAGGTGACAAATAAAAATCTGCGCCCAGAGAAAGAGAACCAAGTCCGTTACTTCCAACATCCTCCGCTCTGGAATATTGATAATATCCACCGTTAGCGGCTATATGAAAAGCCCAGCGATCCAAAGGCCGCCATTGTAAAAAAACTCCAGCTTTACCTTCCATCAGTATAAGAGGAGAACCTATTTGTACAGGAATAGATGAAAAAGAACCGCTGGCGCCGACTCCAAAGTTAAAATTGGAAAAAGACCAAAACGCCCAATCAAGAGATATCGCTGCGCCGATACCTGTCCTAAAATGCTCTATACCAACAGGCGCTTCAATTACCGGAGCTAATCGCAGAGAAAATTGATTCTCCGCAAAACACGGAACAGATAATAAAAAAATCAAAGTAATCAACAGTAACGAACCACGTAAACTTTTATTTCTATATTTAAACAATGGTTTTTTCTTCATATTACCTGTTTCCTTCAATTCTTTCCAATCCGCGTAATGCCGCTTCGTTCTCTCTATCCTGCTGTAACACCTGCCTGAACCAGCGTTCCGCCGTTGTAAAATCCCGCTCAGTTAACGCAAGATTACCGCGATTAACCATTGCCGGAATCGACCCCATTCCTGCAGCGCGTTCATAAGATGCCTTACCTTCATTAATACGTCCGGCGCGAACCAGTAAAATACCCAGTCTGTTATGCAATGCGGCAGTAGGTCTTGCGCTAATTTGCGCCTGCACCTGCCGAATAATCGCGTTAATTTCCTGGTCAATATAAAGTTGTATGACGCGGTTTACTTCTCTGTCTACCTCTGTGTTATTTGTGCGGATAACATTCCTGCCCAATTCAGGTAATGGAGCCGGCGGATAAACGGACCAGGCTTCTTCAACCATAACAAATTCAACAATCATTCCAGTCGAAAAAGCTTCGTTTAACAAAGTCACACCCTTTGCCCATGAAGCTGAAAAACCATCGTTTAACGCAGCCATTGATAAGGGAAGCCATACATTGTTATTAATAATTAATATCCTATCAACCCCGTTAAACAGTGTTTCCGCCGCATCACTGGTTATTTCAAGAGAGACAGCGACAAGAAAATCATCATCTGTTTGAATAAAGGCCGATTTAATACCTACGCCTTCCAGACAGGATGCGAAAAGTAAAGCAAGGTCGCGGCTGGAGCCGGTTCTGAATAATAAAGTTTCCGCAGGAAATTGCGCTTCTCCTTCAGCAGCATATGTTTCTCCTAAACGTATGTTAGAAGCTCTTAATCCCTCTAAAAGCAAAATCGCGTATTGCATATTCTGATTATGTCCAACACGCCGGTTAGAACGTTCCAGCCCGGCGATAAATCTCGCGAAATCCAATGTTTCAGATGAAGTAGGTGAAATAAACGCTGCCATCGCAAAGGCATCACCAATTGTTACTCTATTACGATCATGAACCGCCACTGTTACCGCTCTTATAACTTCACGTTCCTGTCCCAAAAAGTTATAACGAATAACAATCTCTCCCATTATACGGCCGGTATCTGTAAACCGTAGAATGTCAGGCGAAAAATCAGCAAACATTGGCAGTTCTACACTCCGTCCTCTGGGGATAATAGAAACTGTTCCGCAGGGAAAATCAGAGGCTGTGTAACCGGACGCACGGAAAAACATACGTACATTTCTGATTTCTGCATTTTCATTATTTCGTAAAGTAACATTCCCAATCGGGTTACTTTGATAAATCTGCATAAAAGCCGGGTATACAGCTCCATATTGATTTAAAGTCGCACTAACACCTTCACCGCTTCTTCTGCCTGCCTGCACAGTTATCTGCGCTGTCATACCAGCATACATTCCGGAATTTAACGCTTCGCCGGATGAACTTTGATACTGCCTCCATCCCGCATTAGCCGCGATAGTAAAGCTGGGTGTAAAACGGAAACCAACTTCTCCGCCGCCTCTGAAAAATAAACCAAACGGACTACTTACATTATTATTATTAACAGACTGGTATGTACCCACCGCTCCATCAAACCGTAAAAGAAGACGTGATAACGGGAAATAATATAATCCCGCAGCGGCGCCAAAAGAATAAAAAGATACAATAGTATCACCGCCGCCCAATAAAGGGTTAATTAACATACCGCCTTCGATACCAAACGTGTACCCTAATCCAAGCGGGTTAGACCATATCGTAGAAAGATCTATTTCAAGACCAATATCACCGCCTCCGCCAATACCGTATCTTTCATTCCCGTCTCTTGCGATATTACCTTCACCCATTGGAAATGATACAAATCCTTTTGGACGGAACGATAAATCGAACGCGAAAATTTGTGTATTAACAACAGCTAAAAAGCATATAGCTATTACCAGTGATAAAATAATCTTTTTTTGTCTTAATTCATTTCTCATTAGAAACTCCTCTATAATACTGCGATTATATCAAAAATAATAAAATAGTACAAGGAAAAAATAAAGAAGGTTTTCCCCATTTTTCCTGAATGCCAGCTACAAACTGTAAAACATATAACACTTATTATTATAAATTATAAAAGTTAAATCGTATACTATACTAAAGTATAATTCGTTCAATTAGCGCTATTTGATTTTTATTGTAAATATACCAAAAAATTCAATTAATATATAAAATTAATGTTTATTTATTGTTTTTTTCTTGCGTTTTTTGCCAAGAAACGCGCGGGCGCAGGAACCTACAAATTTTATAAACCACGGCTCCATGCGCTTTTTAACTGTTACAAGTTCATTCATTATTTGTATACCCTGAGGACATTTGGGCTCGCATACACCGCATTTAATACAAAGACTTGGACTTCCGCTCTTTTCCTGTGTCATTCCGGTACTTGTAGCGTATTGTTTCATTCCTTCTATATAACCCATTGAATATCTCGCATTATAAGCGGAGAAAGAACCTGATATATTAACACCGACAGGACATGGCATACAATAATTGCATCCAGTACAGCGAACCTTGCATGAACGGTTTATGGATTCAAGGACAGATTTATAAACAGCCTTATGCGAATCGTTTAACATATTAACAGAAGACAAACCGGCAAGGCCAATATTTTCATCAAGCTGTTCAATTGTATTCATTCCGGAAAGAACCGAAGTAACCTCTCCCTGATTCCAAAGCCAATTAAGAGCCCAACCCGCAGGTGATAATTTTTCGTCAGCATTCTTAAAAATATTAACTGCTTCTTTTGGAAGACCAGCCGCGAGTTTTCCTCCAAGCAAAGGTTCCATAATAATAACCGGCATTTTTGCGGCGGCAGCCCGAAGACCTCTTACACCTGCCTGAAAGTTTTCATCAAAATAATTATATTGAATCAGAGCCAACTCCCAATTATAATCATCTATTATTTTTAAGAATTCACTTCCAGAACCATGAAAAGAAAAACCAATTTGCTTGATTTGTCCGGAACTTTTTTTCCGAGCGATCCAGTTTTCAATTCCCCAGCTTTTTAATTTAGTCCATTGATCCATATCGGTTATCATATGTAATAAATAATAATCGATATAATCTGTTTTAAGCCTTTCAAGGGACTGATTAAAATATTTATCAAAGTCTATTGATTCACTCGAACTCTTAAATAAAATTAATGGTAGTTTTGTCGCTATATAAACCTTGCAGCGTGCATTATTTTTATATAAAACAGTGCCAAGAGCTTCTTCATTACCGGAATAAATCCATGCGGTATCAAAGTAATTTACGCCTTTTTCTATTGAGCGCATAATCAGCTCTTCGGTTTTTTGCATATCCGTAATACCAAGAGTACTTGGGAAACGCATACATCCGAAACTTAGAGCTGATATTTTATAACCTGTCCTTTTGTCTGTACGATACTGCAATTTAACCTCAATTAATCATCGGTTTCTTCAACAGTATTTTCCTCACGCACGGTTTCAACTTCGACGACAGCTTCAGCTTCCTGTTTGCGTCTTTCAAGAATTTCCTGCATGTATTCATCCAAATCCTGACTTTCACTGTCAAAAAGTTTTATGTTGCGGTAACGCTTCATGCCGGTACCTGCCGGAATTGGATGACCAATGATAATATTTTCTTTTAAGCCGCGCAGATAATCAGTTGATCCGGCAATTGCCGCATTTGTAAGAACTCTGGTTGTTTCCTGGAAGGAAGCAGCGGAAAGGAATGAATCAATATTAAGAGACGCTTTGGTAATTCCCTGAAACATTGGCTGCGCAATAGCAGGCTGTCCGCCTTCTGCTATAACACGGGAATTTTCCTCATGGAAACGATATTTATCAACAGAAGAACCGTAAATGAATTTAGTGTCACCTACAAAACGTATTTCCACTTTGCGCATCATTTGGCGGATAATAACACCAATATGTTTATCGTTAATTGATACACCTTGCCTGCGGTAAATATCCTGAATTTGATCCATCAAATAACGCTGAAGTTTACCTTCACCCAGTATATAAAGAACATCATGCGGATTAATGGACCCCTGACAGAGCATTTCACCAGCTTCTACAGTATCGCCATCACGCACCAAAAGCCGTTTACTCATGGGGATTAAATGGGAAAACTCCCTGCCAAAATTATCAACAACAGTAACTTTTCGTTTGGCTTTTACAATGCCGCGGAAATATACTGTACCGGAAACCTGCGCCAGAACAGCGGGACTCTTCGGTTTGCGTGCTTCGAAAAGCTCGCTGACTCGCGGAAGACCGGAAGTAATATCCATGGCTTTTGCAGATTCTTTTAATGTCTTGGCAATTGTACGGCCTGCGCGTATACGTTCGCCTTCGTCAACCTGGATATAAGCGCCGGATGGGAGGAAGTAAGACGCGACTTCATTTTCTTTATCATCAACAATAAAAATACGGGGCTGCTTGCTCTCATGCTGGAACTCAGTTATACGCTTTTCTGTATTACCGGTATCTTCGTCAATTTCTTCTTTAAGAGTTGACCCCAGAATAATATCTTCGTATTTAACTGTTCCGCTTGCTTCTGCGATAATCGGGTCGGAGAACGGATCGAATGTCGCGATTGTTTTGTCAGTTTCTACAACAGTGCCTTTTTGAGCTTCAAAATCTGAACCGTTTCTGATTTCAATCTTTTGTTCCTGACCGATTAAATACAGAGTTTCCCCTTCTTTATTTTTTAATATCAAAGCATAAGCGATTTCTGATGAAACAATTTCTTCAGAACCGCGCTTAATAACAACATCACCGCAGTTGATTCTCTTTCCGTCTGTAACCATCAGTTTATCGCCGCGTTCAATTTTGTATTCTTTCATTACCTTGTTGATTATGGCATGACCGCGTCTTGTAAAGAGTAAATGTCCATTATCTAAAACTATATGTGTTCCAACAACATCTCTTATGAATATTGGATATTTTAATGTTATACGGCTTTCTTCACTTGCTTTTGTCGCGACACCGCCGCTATGGAATGTACGCATTGTAAGCTGAGTACCGGGCTGCCCGATAGATTGAGCGGCGATTGTTCCAACCGCTTCTCCGATGTCTACTGCGCGATTTGTAGCAAGATTGCGTCCGTAACATTTACGGCAGACGCCGTATTTCGCCTCACAGGTAAGCACTGTCCTGATACGTACAGTATCAACATACGCGGCATCAATTGCCTGAGCGATATCTTCGGATATTTCTTCATTTACATCGATAATAAGCTCTCCGGTAATCGGATGTTTGACGCGCTCAAGCGTAAACCGCCCAATAATACGATCCTTTAACGGCTCGACAATTTCTTCTCCCTGCTTGATAGCGGAATAGGTTATACCATTAATTGTTCCGCAGTCATCTTCATTCACAACCATATCCTGCGCTATGTCGACAAGACGGCGGGTAAGATATCCGGCTTCAGCTGTTTTTAAAGCGGTGTCGGCAAGACCTTTACGCGCACCGTTAGTTGAAATAAAGAATTCAATAACAGAAAGGCCTTCTTTAAAGTTAGACCGGATTGGAAGTTCAATAATGTCACCCGATGGTTTCTGCATAAGACCGCGCATACCGGCAAGCTGACGTATCTGGTTACGGCTTCCGCGCGCTCCGGAGTTCGCCATCATATAGATAAAGTTAAAGCCATCCCTGTCCGATTCAAGGGTTTTCATCGTTATATTGGTAAGATCATCATTGGTTTTTGTCCAAACCTGTACAACCTGATTATAACGTTCTTCATTGGTGATATGACCCTGACGCCATTGTTTTTGAATGGAATCAACATCTTTGTTTGCCTTGTCAATCATTTCGGCTTTTTCTTTTGGTATAATTATATCATCAACACCGATTGTAGCGCCGAAAATAGTCGCATAACGATAACCCAAGGATTTAATCGCGTCCAGCATTTGAACTGTTATCCAGGAACCTTTATCTTTGAATACATACTCAACAAGGGCGCGCAGCTCTTTATCTTTAAGTTCGTAATTGATGTAAGGAATATCCAGAGGAAGCTCTTCGTTAAACACAAGCCTTCCCGCTGTAGTAATAATAGTACCGTCTTTTTCAAGTTCGACAAGATGTCCTATTTTATCCCAAACCAATTGCTGCGGCGATTTTAAGCGGATAGCTGCTTCCAAATCCAATATTTTTCTTTCTACAGCCATAAACACTTCATCGGAAGATGAATAATAAGGTATCTTATCCTTCATCTCCGGTTTAATTGAGCCAGGTCGTTTAGCGTTAGGTTTAATCCTTGTAAGGAAGTCGATACCTAAAACCATATCCTGAGACGGGAATACAATAGTCTTTCCGTTCGCGGGGTTCAATAAATTCCGGGCAGAAAGCATCAATGTCCAGCATTCCATTTGAGCAGCTTGCGTTAATGGTACATGAACTGCCATCTGGTCGCCGTCAAAGTCCGCATTAAAAGCGTGACAAACAAGCGGATGAAGCTTAATAGCTTTACCTTCTACCAACACAGGTTCAAATGCCTGAATACCAAGCCTGTGCAGAGTCGGAGCACGGTTAAGAAGAACAGGATGTTCCTTAACAACTTCATCAAGTATAGCGAATACTTCCGGGGTTTCCTGTTCGACAAGCATCTTTGCCTTCTTAATATTAAAAACAACATCTTTGTCGACAAGTTTTTTCATAATGAATGGTTTGAATAATTCCAGCGCCATCTTGGTAGGAATACCGCATTGCCACATTCTAAGGTCCGGTCCAACAGTAATAACCGAACGTCCGGAATAGTCAACACGCTTTCCAAGCAGGTTTTGACGGAAACGGCCCTGCTTTCCTTTAAGCATATCGCTAATCGATTTAAGCGGCCTGTTTGACGAACCTTTTACTACTTTCTTTTTCTTTGAATTGTCGAATAACGCATCCACTGCTTCCTGCAGCATTCGCTTTTCATTACGGATAATAATGTCTGGTGCGTTCAGAGCCTGGAGTCTTTTTAAACGATTATTGCGGTTAATTACCCTGCGATACAGATCGTTAAGATCACTTGTCGCGAAACGTCCGCCATCAAGCTGTACCATTGGACGCAGCTCAGGCGGAATTACCGGTATTGTATTTAAAATCATCCATTGCGGTTTATTATTTGAGTTACGGAAATTTTCCACTATTTCTATTCGTTTTAAAAGCCGTTTATCACTCTTCGCTCCCTTATCAATCATTTTTTGCCGTAATTCGGCGGCCATATGATCAAGTTCAAGATTTTCCAGAAGAACACTGATTGCTTCGGCGCCCATGCCTGCGGTAAACCCGCCGCCATAACGTTCCTGAGCTTCGTAGTATTCTTCTTCAGAAAGAAGCTGACCTTTTTTTAAGTTAGTATCGCCGGAATCTATAACAATATATTTTTCATAGTAAAGAACAGATCTCAACTGGCTGGTGGGAAGATCAAGAAGAAGTCCCATGCGGCTGGGAACTGATCTATAATACCAAATATGAGAAACAGGAGCGGCAAGTTCAATATGCCCCATCCTTTCGCGGCGGACTTTAAAGTGAGTAACCTCAACGCCGCAGCGATCGCAGATTACTCCCTTATAACGAATCGATTTAAACTTTCCGCAGTAACATTCCCATTCTTTGGTAGTCCCAAAAATCCTTTCGCAGAAAAGACCCTCTTTTTCGGGTCTGAGTGTCCGGTAATTAATAGTCTCCGGTTTTTTTACTTCGCCGTATGACCACGACCGGATCATGTCCGGTGAAGCCAATCGTATCATTATAGAATCAAAATCCTGAATATCCCGCATGTTTTTTCCCTTCCCCTCTCAACCTGACCGCTTGTTCTAATGGTCAGATTAATAAATTAAAAATTACTTCCCGACTTAGTTATTAATTCCTCATCTTTTTCGGTGAGTGGTATTTGTTTTCCTTTAACATCAAATATCGATAAATCCAGCGCAAGTCCGCGTAGTTCCTGAACGAGTACATTAAACGATTCAGGGATACCCGCTGTAGTAGAAGGCTCGCCTTTTACAATCGCTTCATATATTTTTGAACGTCCTGTCATATCATCAGACTTAATCGTTAAAAGTTCCTGCAATGTATTTGCGGCGCCATACGCTTCCAACGCCCAAACTTCCATTTCACCTAACCTCTGTCCGCCAAACTGCGCTTTACCGCCTAATGGCTGCTGGGTAACAAGTGAATACGGACCTGTAGAACGCGCGTGCATCTTATCATCAACAAGGTGATGCAATTTGAGGAAGTAAATAATTCCGCAGAAAATCGGATTTACAAATTCTTCACCTGTTCTGCCGTCTTTTAAAATAACCTTACTTGTTACAGGCAATCCAGATTCTTTTAACTTCTCTTCTATCTGTTCAGCAGACGGCGACTGGAATACAGGCGTTGAATACCATTCGTTCAATGTAGAACCTGCCCAGCCCAATTCTGTCTCAAGAAGCTGCCCGATATTCATACGGGATGGTACGCCAAGAGGTGTCAGGCAAATATCCAAAGGTGTTCCGTCTTCCATGAATGGCATATCTTCTTCGGGAAGGATACGAGCGACTACACCCTTATTGCCATGGCGTCCTGCCATTTTATCCCCTTCGCGAAGCTTACGCTTGGTAGCTATTAAAACTTTAACTACTTCATCAACGCCGGGACTTAAACTGTCATGTTCCGCCCGTTTAAGCCGTTGAATATCGATAACTGTACCGTCTATGCCATGCGCTACTTTAAGAGATGTATCGCGCACTTCCTTGGCTTTTTCGCCAAAGATTGAATTCAATAATTTGAACTCCGGTGTTGTTTCTGTTTCGCTCTTTGGCGTAACTTTACCAACCAATATATCACCGGAACGTACTTTCGCTCCGATACGGATAATACCTTCGCTGTCCAGGTTATCAAGACTCTTTTCTGAAGTGTTTGGAATATCACGCGTTATTTTTTCCGGTCCAAGTTTTGTTTCCCTGACTTCTATAATAAATTCTTTTATATGTATTGATGTAAACATATCGTCCTTAACTACCTTTTGGGAGATAAGGATCGAGTCTTCATAGTTGTAACCATTCCAGGGCATAAAACCTACAAGGATATTTCTGCCAAGAGCAAGCTCTCCGTTTTGAGTAGCGGGTCCGTCAGCGATTACCTGTCCCGCGGCAATCTTTTCGCCAATCCTGACAATAGGACGCTGGTTATAACATGTATCCTGATTGGTTCTTTGGAACTTAATTAATTGATAAACATCGTTTCCGCTTTCATCAATTGAAACCTGCGCCGCCGGTTTCGCGGCTCCTGTCTTGTCCGGTTTAACAACAATTTCCTTCGATGTTACCCTAAGAACAATTCCGCTGCGACGAGCTTTAACAAGAACGCCGGAATCGTAAGCGCATTTTCCTTCCATTCCGGTTCCAACGCGTGGAGCTTCCGGAAAAACCAAAGGTACTGCCTGACGCTGCATGTTGGATCCCATTAAGGCCCGGTTAGCGTCATCGTGTTCAAGGAATGGAATTAGCGAAGCAGAAACCGAAATAATCTGTTTTGGGGAGACGTCCATAAATTGAATATCATCCGGTGTACGGGTCAAATAATCTCCCTGCCTGCGGCAAGAGATTTGATCGTCCGCGAATGAACCATTTGTGTTTACTCTCGCCGAAGCTTGCGCTATGTAATAGCGATCTTCATCCATGGCGGAAAGATACTCGATATCTTTTGTAGCAATACCTTTAGCAACTTTACGATATGGTGTTTCCAGAAATCCGTATTCATTTACACGGGTATAATTTGCCAATGAAACAATCAAACCGATATTCGGTCCTTCCGGCGTTTCAATGGGACACATTCTTCCGTAATGGGTATAGTGAATTTCACGTACTTCAAAACCTGCTCTGTCGCGGGATAAACCTCCGGGACCAAGAGCGTTAAGGCGTCTTTTGTGGGTAAGTTCGGCAAGCGGATTTACCTGATCCATAAATTGCGAAAGCTGACTCGATCCAAAGAATTCTTTGATAGCCGCTACAATTGGTTTTATAGAAATTAATTCCTGCGGTTTAATCGTGTCAGTTTCCTTAAGACTCATTCTTTCTTTTGCAATCCTCTCCATGCGGCTGAACGCGGTTTTCATTTGATTTGCCATCAATTCGCCGACAGAACGTATACGCCTGTTTCCAAGATGATCGATATCGTCTATATATTCATCTCCGACATATACCTTAATAAGATGTTTCATAGTTGCAATAATATCATCGTTGGCGAGCGTGAATTTATTAACAGGAAGATCTAAACTGAATTTTTTATTAAGTTTATAACGGCCTACCTTGCCAAGATCGTAACGGCGGTCTGAGAAGAACATTCCCAGAAGATCTTTTTCTGCCTGTTCCGGAGTCATGGATTCGCCGGGCATTAAAACCGAATAAACAGCCATTAACGCTTCTTCTTTTGAAGGCTCGCTTCCTGATCCATCTTTAACAAATTTAATATCTTCACGTTCAAAACAATTAAGAAGCATATTTGAATTAAGAGAGCCTTCAGCTTCAAAATCAATATAACAAATTGATTTTATATCGCTCTTTATAAGTTCATCTACATTATGCGGATGGAGTTTATCTCCCGCGCGGTAAATTATTTTTTCGTTCCCGGTTTCATCCTTGCTCTTTATTGATCGAGCGAGAACTTTACCGGAAATTTTTTCTTTTGTTTCCCTGTCATCTTTTATTTTAAGAGTTTCAGTAGTATAAAAAGCATTAATAATATCTTCTCTGGTTTTAAAACCAAGAGTACGTAAAAATATTGTTCCAAGTATTCGTTTTTTTCTGTCAATCTTCGCGTAAATCAACTCCCGTTTTTGATCGATCTCAAATTCAAGCCAACTGCCTCTGTAGGGAATAATACGTGAAGAAAAAATTCCTTTTTCATGACTAAAAATAACGCCTGGTGAACGGTGTATCTGTGAGACTACTACTCTCTCCGCTCCGTTAATTATAAAAGTCCCCCTTTCTGTCATCAGAGGGATATCACCCATATATATATCTTTCTGGCGAATTTCACCTGTTTGCTGAAACGCCAGATTAACACGCGCTTTAAGCGGAACTGAGTATGTAAGGCCTTTTTGCTTACATTCAAGTTCGGTTACTTTAATATTATCTTCATCAAAAGTGTAATACTCATATTCAAGCCGCATATCTTCATTAGGGCTTTTAATGGGGAAAGTAGACTCAAAAACTTCCTGAAGCCCCTGAAGGCTGAGTTTTTCACCTTTGTTTACTTTCTCTCTTTGCAGAAACCGTTCGTAAGAATTAAGCTGAATATCAATAAGATCCGGCAGATCCATCACATCATGAATATCATTCCCAATATAAGTACGCTTATCAGTCGTCTTCATCCTTATCATCGTTCTCCCCTTCCTGTCTATACTACTTTACACTATTTCCAACTACTTATACAACTAATTACAAATTTTACCACAAAGGCGCTCAAAGTCACACAAAGGAATTAAGAAGCTTTCTTCTCCCTTCGTGCGCCTTCCGCGCCGTTGTGGTGAATAAAATTAAAAAAACAGTTCTTACTGTATTTCAACTGTACCGCCTGCCGCGGTGATAACATCTTTGATCTTGCCGGCTTCGTCCTTGGAAACGCCTTCTTTAAGCGGTTTCGGCGCGCCTTCGACAAGGTCTTTCGCTTCTTTAAGTCCAAGGCCTGTAACAGCGCGAACTTCCTTAATAACAGCGATTTTCTTCGCATCTTCAAATGATTTAAGAATAACATTAAACTCTGTTTTCTCTTCTACCGCCGGGGCTGCTGCCGCTCCTGCGCCAACTGCCGCTACCGCTACAGGAGCTGCTGCGGATACACCGAATTTGTCTTCCATCATTTTAACCAGTTCGGATACTTCCAAAACTGTCATGGACGCAATCGCTTCTAAAATTTCTTCTTTTGTGGCTGCCATATTATCTTCTCCTAAAATTGTGTTATGTCCGGCACCTAATTCAACGAACAATATGCCGAATCAATCTCCAACACCAATTCTTATGAACCAGTTATTGGATAAACTGACAGGAACGGCAGCTTTCGAACTTATTCATCGGACTAAAGTCCGTTAACTAAAGTTCGCCGAAGCCTGACAGTTTATTTCATAAAGAAGCGCGTTTAACACAACGCTTCGCTATTCACTTTTAACTACCTTCGCCTTTTTTATCGGCGATAGCTTTTATCGTACGAACAACTCTTGATGGAACATCGTTGAGCGCTGCCGCAAGATTGCGTGCCGGACCATTCATAACCGACATGAGCATGGAAATAAGTTCCAGTCTGCCCGGCAGTTTTGAGAAAGCCTCGGTTTTTACAGAGTCGTATACTGAATCACTTATCAACGCGCCTTTTACCTTAAGAGCCGGAGCTTCCTTGATAAAATCAAACAGTATCTTTGCGACTTCGTTAGGATCCTTTGGTGTAATCGCTACAGCTGTAGGACCAACAAGATAAGACGAAACATCCGGTGTTGATAACTGTTCAAACGCGATCTTTGCATAATTGTTTTTTACAACCTTGTACTCAACATCCTTCACCCGCAGTTGTTTTCTTAAATTAGTAATTTGTTCTACGGTAAGACCGCGGTATTCAGTAAAAATAAAATCATTCGCGCCACTGAAAGAATTTTTGAGTTCGCCAATAGCCTTGGTTTTACTTTCTTGTATCTTTTTTGCTATTATTGCCATTTGTTACTCCTTAATCCTGGTCCTTCATGGCAACCCATACACCTGGTCCCATGGTACTCGCTACTGAAACTGTCTGGATAAACTCACCCTTTACATCAATTGGGCGTTTGCGTTTTACTTCTGTCATAACAGCGATGACATTTTCTGCGACCTGTACAGGTTCCATTGAAACTTTGCCAACCGCAAGATGCATAACGCCGGTTTTGTCAGCTCTGAATTCAACGCGGCCTTTTTTAAGTTCAGCTAACGTGCCTTTTAAGTCGAAGGTTACAGTTCCTGTTTTTGGGTTGGGCATAAGACCTTTGCGTCCAAGTACCATACCGAGTTTACCAACATCTTTCATCATATCGGGAGTCGCTACAGCAACATCAAAGTCTGTCCAGCCGCCTTTTACTTTTTCGATTAGTTCTTCAGCGCCAACAAATGCGGCGCCTGCTTCCTGGGCTTCTTTTTCTTTTTCCGGTTTACAAAAAACAAGTATCTTTTTTTCGCCCCGGAATTGGTTGGGAAGAACTACAGTATCACGTACCGACTGGCTTTTTTTAAGATTTAATTTAACAGATAAATCTACGGTTTCATCGAACTTAGCATAAGCCATTGTTTTTATAAGTTTTAAAGCTTCATTAAGTTCATATGTGTTTTCCGGGTTATATTTTTTGACGCTTTCGTTATATTTTTTTCCGCGTTTCATTTGTCCACCTCAACACCCATAGACCGGGCAGTCCCGGCAATAATCTTTACGGCAGCGTCAAGATCGTTAGCTGAAAGATCGGCCATTTTTGTCTTGCCAATTTCTTCAAGCTGCGCCCGGGAAATTTTGCTAACCTTAACCTTGTGAGGTTCTTTTGATCCCTTTTCAAGCCCAATCGCTTTTTTAATTAAAACCGAAGCAGGCGGGGTTTTCAGGATAAATGTAAATGTTTTATCCGCATAAACCGTAATAATAACCGGAATGGTAAGACCCGGTTCCATACTTTTTGTCCGGTCATTAAACTGCTGGACAAACTGAGGAGCGCTTACGCCATGAGGTCCCAGCGCTGGTCCTACAGGAGGAGCCGGTGTAGCTTTTCCTGCCGGACATTGCAGCTTAACCATAGCTGTAATTTTCTTTTTTGCCATTTAAAACTCCTTCGTGGTCTGACAACACCTGGCGTGCGTTGTACTAACGAGGCAGCTATATAGCAGCCTCTTCCACTAATTTATCGCCGCAGCAAATAACTCCGCAGCGTTCTATATTCACTAGTCACTACACACTAGTAACTAGTAACTAACTAAACTTTTTCCACTTGTAAAAGATCTACTTCTACAGGAGCATTTCTGCCGAAAATACCGACCATTACCTTAAGTTTGTTCTTTTCGTGATTAACTTCTTCGATTGTTCCGACAAATGATTCAAACGGCCCGTCAATAATTTTAACCTGTTCACCAGGTGTGAAAGACTGCCTTGTGCGAACTGTTCTTTCTCCCTTTATTTCTCCGGACTTTTGTAAAATTGCCCTGGCTTCATCGCCGGACAATGGCTGAGGTTTCCGATCCGCAGGAGTACCAACAAAACCAGTAACTCCCTGAATTTTTTTAATTATAGTACAAGGCGCTTTCCAACCCATATCGGCATCGCCAAGATCCATTTCTACAAGAATATATCCCGGAAGAAATTTCTTGGTTTGAGTGCGTTTTTTACCATCTTTGACTTCGACAACTTCTTCGCAGGGAACTTTTACATCACGGACAACATTTCTGTCCAGATCCCCATTTTCGATCATCTTGCGGATGGTTTTTTCAATTTTATTTTCGTATCCTGAATATGTATGCAGGACATACCAACCAGTAGCCATTTTGTTCCTTAAATTATTATGAGAATATAGCCATAATACCGCTTAACAGCAGCCAGTCTATCACTCCTAAAATCAATGCTATGACGATGGTAGAAATAATTACTACTTTAACCGAGCTGATTACATCATCCCTGCCAGGCCATACTACCTTTTTAAGTTCCGCATAGGATTCTTTAAAAAACTGAATGATCTTTTTCATGTCATTCCCCTTCTATATGTATAATACACAGGCGCAGCAGGCTTCGCCTTCCATTCGGCAACATGCAACACTTCTCCAAATGGTGCATTTCTGCGTCCAGGCGCAGCAGGCTTCGAACCCGCGACCTGCGGTTTTGGAGACCGCCGCTCTACCAGCTGAGCTATACGCCTCGGTAATTACTTTATTTTAGTCTCCTTGTGGAG
>Ga0123356_10002168_pt1 | contig 21124 bp, 17 predicted proteins | sample TergutEmb28metaG_2_FD_92546 | JGI IMG/M metagenome (GOLD analysis project Ga0123356, IMG submission 92546) | Embiratermes neotenicus P3 segment gut microbial communities from Petit-Saut dam, French Guiana - Emb289 P3 | ecosystem: Host-associated > Arthropoda: Insects > Digestive system > Gut ... | reverse complement strand
GATACTGATCGATAGCCACGGGACAGGGAAGCTCGGAGATGATAAGCTCACCGACCTGGTGCAAAAACATTTTGATTTTCGTCCGGGCAGTATAATAAATGACCTTGGTCTTCGCAGGCCGATGTACAGGAAGGTGGCTGCCTACGGGCATTTCGGCCGCCCTGAGCTCGATCTGCCGTGGGAACGGCTTGATAAAGTCGATGCACTGAAGGGTGAATTGTGATATTGAGGACTATTTACGGCTAAAACACAGCAGATGTAAATAATAGAATATAAAGGAAGGGACTAGTAGCGGGAAAAAATGAGTAATATAAAAGTAGCAAAATTCGGAGGTTCGTCGCTGGCGGACGCGATCCAGATAAGGAAGATCAAAGATATAGTAATGGCCGATCCGGAGCGGAAATACGTTGTGATCTCAGCGCCGGGCAGGAGATTTCAAGCCGATAATAAGGTAACGGATCTGCTGTATCTTCTCAAGGCAAATATGGATCAAAACGCACCATACGAGCAGATATTACAGGTCGTAAAGGATCGCTTTATCGGCATCGAGCGGGAGCTTGATGTGGACGCAGATATCGATGTGGAATTCGCAGAACTCGAAGAGAGGCTAAAAAACGGCGCAAGCGCGGACTATTTGGCAAGCAGAGGGGAATACCTGAATGCAAAAATCATATCAAAGTACCTGGGTTTTGATTATGTGGAAGCCGCGGGCTGTGTTCTGTTTGGCGACAAAGGAAGATTCCTTGTTGAAGAAACCAACGACGCGCTGACCACTGAATTAAAAAAGCATGAATGTGCGGTGATCCCCGGTTTTTACGGGACAAAGCCAAATGGCGAGATCAGGACTTTCTCTCGCGGCGGTTCGGATATTACCGGTTCTCTTGTGGCAAGAGCCGCGCAGGCGTCGGTATACGAGAACTGGACCGATGTCTCAGGATTTTTGATGGCCGACCCGCGCATAGTTGATAAACCCAGATCTATCAGCACCATCTCATATAAAGAGCTCCGTGAGCTCTCATATATGGGCGCATCCGTCCTGCATGAAAATGCCATTTACCCCGTCCGGCTTGCGAATATCCCAATCAATATCCGCAACACGAACGAGCCCGATGAGCCGGGAACGTTCATCACCAGTGAAGAAGGTGCAAAACACGAAAACCTGATTACGGGAATCGCCGGCAATAGGGAATTCACTGTTATCGCAATATATAAAAACATGATGAATTCGGAAACAGGGTTTATCAGACGCATTTTGAATGTGCTTGAAGACAATAACATCCCAATCGAACATATCCCGAGTGGCGTCGATACGGTTTCTATCGTGATAGCAAACAAGTATATCGAGGGAAAACTGGGCGATGTCATCGAAGATATCGAACGCCGGGTAAGGCCGGACAGTATAGAGGTGTTTGAGGAAATGTCTGTGATTGCGACGGTCGGTTATGGAATGGCCAGCCAGAAAGGCGTGGCTGCAAGATTGTTCACCGCTCTGTCGGAAGCCGGGGTCAATATCAGGATGATCGATCAGGGATCGAGCGAGATGAATATAATCGTCGGAGTAGAAGACAAAGATTTTGAAAATGCGATACGCGCAATATACGACGCATTCGTAAAATAACAGGGAGAGAAAAATGGGACTGTTTGATAAAGTACTGCCCGATCTTAACAAACGCGAGGTTGGCAAGCTTGAAAAGATCGCCGATCTCGTCATGGAGCTCGAAGATGAGATACAAGAGCTGTCCGATGATGAGCTTCGCGAAAAGACGACAGAGTTCAAAAAAATGGTTCAGGAAGATGAAGTCGAACTGGATGACATACTGCCGGAGGCATTCGCGGTATGCCGCGAAGCGGCCTGGCGCAGTCTTGCCATGAAGCATTTTTATGTACAGATCATCGGCGGGATCACGCTTCATCAAGGCAGGATCGCGGAGATGAAGACCGGCGAAGGAAAGACTCTGGTTGCCACCTTGGCCGCCTATCTCAATGCCCTTTCCGGCAAAGGCGTACATGTAATAACTGTCAACGACTACCTCGCACGGCGCGATATGGAATGGATGGGGAAACTCTATACATTCCTGGGGCTTACTGTGGGCTGTGTCGTTCACGGCATATCCGAAGAAGAGCGCAAGGAAGCCTATAGGTCCGACATAACCTACGGGACAAATAACGAATTCGGGTTTGACTATCTTCGCGATAATATGGTCACATATGAGGAAGAGCTGATGCAGCGCGAACTCAATTATGCCATCGTAGACGAGGTGGACTCCATACTGATCGACGAAGCCCGTACCCCTCTGATAATTTCCGGAGCAGGTGAGAAATCTACAGATTTGTATGCAAAGGCAAATAAATTTGTTTCCGGTCTCCGAAAAGAGACCGACTTCAAGATGGATGAAAAGGATAAGACGATCTCCCTCACCGAAGAAGGCATTGTCAAGACAGAGAGGTATTTCAGGATAGACAATTTCTCAGATCCTGAAAACATGGAACTCAGCCATCACGTAAATCAAGCCCTGAGAGCGCAAAATCTAATGAAACGCGACGTGGATTATGTCGTAAAAGACGGTGAGATCATCATCGTTGACGAATTCACCGGCCGCCTTATGTTCGGGCGCCGCTATAGTGAAGGGCTTCACCAGGCAATTGAGGCAAAAGAAGGCCTGAAGGTAAAACAGGAGTCCAAGACCCTTGCAACCATCACGATCCAAAACTACTTCCGCATGTATCAAAAACTTGCGGGCATGACCGGTACTGCCAAGACCGAGGAAGAGGAATTTCTCGATATTTACAATATGAATGTTGTCATGATACCGACAAACATGCCCGTTGTCCGTGAGGATCTTGAGGATTCCATCTATTCCACCGAACGCGGTAAATTTGAGGCAATCGCGGATGCCATCCAGGAACGTCACGAAACGGGTCAACCGATCCTCGTCGGCACTATATCAATAGAAAAATCCGAGGTCATCAGCGACATGCTGAAAAAGCGCGGTGTCAAGCACAACGTCCTGAATGCAAAGCAGCATGAAAAGGAGGCGCAGATAGTCGCTGAAGCAGGGCGCAAGGGAATGGTCACGATAGCGACAAATATGGCCGGCCGCGGCACCGATATTATTCTCGGAGGCAATCCCGACTTTGAGGCCAAACGTGAAATGACAAAGCAGGGCTATGACAATTTGGTGATATCCTACGCTTCTTCATTCGTTCCGCTTGAGGATGAAGAGCTTATCAAAGCCCGACGCATTTATACAGAGCTGAATGAGCGATATAAAGAGGAGCGCGCGGATGAACAAAGACAGGTGATTGAGCTCGGCGGATTGCACATTATAGGCTCCGAAAGACACGAATCTCGCAGGATAGACAACCAGCTTCGCGGCCGTTCCGGCCGTCAGGGCGACCCCGGCTCATCTCAGTTCTTTATATCCATGGAGGACGAACTCCTGCGGCTGTTCGGCGGGGAGCGCATGCAGATGATAGTAGGCAGACTCGGTGTAGAGGAAGGCGTGCCTATAGAGGCGGGCATGCTCACTAAGTCGATCGAGAATTCGCAGAAAAAGGTAGAGAGCCGTAACTTCGGTATTCGTAAATATGTGCTTCAATATGACAATGTCATGAACAAGCAGCGTGAGGTCATATATGGTGACCGGCGCCGAGTCCTGGAAGGCGAAGACATGCGAGACAGGATCCTCTCCATGGTGGAAGAGCTTGTAGAAGAGTCTGTAGACAATGCGGTCATGGGCGCCAGATTTGCGGAGGAATGGGATTTTGACCATCTGGAAAACGCACTGATCCAGATCAGCAGAGATCATAAAAAAATAAAATTCACAAATGAAGAATTAAAAACGCTGTCCCCCGAGTACCTCAAGGATGAAATTTATGAAGACTTTATTTCGCTGTATGAGAAAAAGGAAGAAGAGATAACAGATGAGCTGATGCGCGATCTCGAGAGGATGATCCTGCTGAGGGTCATCGATAATAAGTGGATGGATCATATTGACGCTATGGATCAGCTTCGCAGCGGTATAGGGCTCAGGGCGCTCGGTCAGCAGGACCCCGCTGCCGCCTATGCACAGGAAGGCTTTGACATGTTCGAGCTGATGACCAATTCAATAAAAGAAGATACGGTCAAGTACTGCTACAATGTTTCTGTTGAAACGAATACAGAGCGCAGGCAGGTGGCTGTGGGAGACAAGGAGACAAAGAGTGACAGCGCCGAGGATTACCTCGGTATAACAGCAGGATTTGAGGACGAAGGTTACGATGAATATGAAGATGTCCCCGAACAGGCGCCCGAACCGAGCCGCGAGCGGCAGGAAACCATCAGGCGCGCTCAGCCAAAAGTAGGTCGTAACGATCCGTGCCCATGCGGAAGCGGGAAGAAATATAAGAATTGCTGCGGCAGAAATTAGTTAAGCGCAGCGATATAGAAAAGAAACGGACAAAGACAGCGGTAATGATCGAATTTGATGAAATAAAACTCGAACTTGCAGGAGCCAAAAGGAATCTTGTCGAACTTAAGGACGCAATAGGCGCGGATAGCCTGTCAGCCCGGCTTGAAGAACTTAATAATAAGAGCGAAGAGGAGGGTTTTTGGGACGATCATGAAGCTGCCTCAAAGCTCCTCAAGGAAAAAAAATTCGTTTCGGACAAGCTCGAAGGCTTTGAAAAACTATGCGAAGAACTCGATGATATCGAGATGATGATAGGGCTTGCCGAAGATGAAGACGATGCTTCCATCGCACCCGAAATAAACAGCGGCTACGATTCCTGGAAAGCGGAGCTCGAGGAGCTCAGGCTCAAGACCCTGCTTGATGGCGAATACGACATGAACAACTGCTATGTGGAGATCAATGCCGGAGCGGGGGGAACAGACGCCCAGGATTGGGCCGAGATGCTGCACAGGATGTACCTGAGATTTGCAGAGCGCAAGGGCTATAAGGCCAAGATGCTGGATCTTCAAGACGATACCGTAGCAGGGATCAAGAGCGCGCGGTTTTTTGTAGAAGGTGATAATGCATACGGCTATTTAAAGAACGAACAAGGCGTACATCGCATAGTGCGGATCTCGCCCTTCGACTCCTCTGCAAGGCGCCATACCTCATTCGCGTCGGTCGCAGTGACCCCGGAAATAGCAGATGAGATAAACATTGAAATCAATCCGGACGATATCCGCATTGACACCTATCGTTCAAGCGGAGCGGGCGGACAACATGTCAACAAGACTGATTCCGCCATTCGCATCACCCATCTGCCTACCAATATCGTAGTCACCTGCCAAAATGAACGCTCTCAGCATCAAAACCGCGAAGTTGCCATGAAGGTATTAAAATCGCGGCTGTTCGAGCTGGCTAAACGCGAGCAGAAGGAAAACCTTGATGAACTGAAAGGCGATTACGGGCAGATAGCATGGGGAAGCCAGATACGCTCATATGTATTTCATCCGTATTCCCTTGTGAAAGATCACCGCACGAATGCAGAGAATGGAAACGTTCAGGCTGTCATGGACGGCGATCTGGAACTGTTCATAAACGAGAAACTCAAGCAGAAAGACCAGTAGCAAAATGATAGATACCTTACTATTCGATTTTGATGGAACCATCATGGACACAAATGATCTCATCATCTCTTCATGGAAGTATGTCTATAAGGAATTTGGCGAAGAAGAATGCCCGATAAGCGATATAACCTCTCACTTCGGTGAGCCCATCATGAACATGATAAATAAACTGTTTCCGGACAGAGATCCTGAATACGTCGTAGAGACATACAGGAAATATCATAACGAGAAATTCAATTATGAAACCGGGCTTTTTCCCGGTGTGATGGGCATGCTGCGCGAGTTCACCTTACGCAGATACCCGATGGCGATAGTAACAAACCGCATACGCCGTTCGACGGAAATGGGCCTTAAAAATTGCGGCATCATGCCCATGTTCGGCTCGATCGTATGCGAGGGCGAAGCGCCGAGACCCAAGCCGTTTCCGGATTCCGTCTTTGTGGCGCTGGATCAGCTGAAAAGTTCTCCTGACCGCGCCATACTTGTGGGCGACAGTCAAAACGACATCATCTGCGGAAAGAACGCCGGCATTTTAACGGTACGCGTTGAGTGGGCGGTGGCCACCGATGAAAAGTATGATGACATAGCAGCAAAACCGGACTATACTATTGAAGAGCCAAATGATTTGGTAAAACTTCTGGATGAAATAAATAAGGATGAAGATCGGGGGTGGGAGCAGAATTGACACAAGTAAACTATTCTGTACTGCCCGTTGTTCATTATTATTTAAAGGAGAAAAAATATGGGTAAAAAGTTATTGATTCTTGGAAGCGGAGCGCAAGGCTCCACAGTTGCGCAGCGTATGGACGAAGAGCCTAATGTCGATACGATAATATGCGCAGATTACGACGACAAAGCAGTCAATGAATTAGTCGGCGAGCTTAAAAAAGGCGTCGGTGCGCATGTCAATGCAAAGGACCTAGACAGCATAATAAAAGTTGCCGAGGGTGTGGATCTGATAGTGAACGCCCTGCCTCTGGAATTCCATCCCAATGTGCTCGATGCCGCGCTTGCGGTAAAATCGCATTATCAGGATTTTGCCGCGACGGATGCTCTACATGAAGACTGGATCGAATGTTTTAACATCCTGTTCAACGAATACGGTCCGAAATTCGAGGCCATCGGTCGCACCGCGATAATCGGGACAGGCTCCGCGCCAGGCCTCATATGCGTGGCCACAAGGGCGGCAGTGCGCGAGCTCGATAAATGCGATACTATCATCAACATGGTCTACGAAGGCGTGGAAGCCAAGCGTTTCCTCCCGTTCTGGTGGTCGCCGATCACGGCTCTCACCGACATGGCTGAGGAAGGCTATGCAGTCGAAGACGGCAAGATAGTCCGGACTCCGGCATTCGAAATGTCGATCGTTCGGGATTTCGATTACACCGGCCTGGGACCGATGCTCATGGGCGAGCATGCACATGACGAACCCGTGCAATACTGGTTCCATCTGGATAAATACTTCAAGGGCGCAAAAAACTGCTACTTCAAATATGGTGGAGCAGGCTGGGAATTTTCAAAACCGCTCTATCGCGCAGGACTGCTGTCCCATGAAAAAGAAGATGTAAAAGGAGTGATGGTTTCACCGTTCGATGTCGTATTCAAACATATTCCTCCCGCGCCGAAATATCATGATGAAGTGCGTGAGATAATCGATGAAGGCCTCGTCACGGATTCCGGTTGCATGGTGATAGAATGCTATGGCGAAAAAGACGGCGAAAAAGTCAAGGTCGAAGCGCATGTCTTTGCACCGGGTCTGGTCGATTCATTTGAGCGCTCCGGGCTTACCGCCGAGATGTACCTCACCGGCCAGGGCGGAGCCCTGTTCACAAAGATGTTTGTCAACGATAAATATGACAATCCGGGACTGATATCATCGGATTCGATCACGGAAGCTCAAGTAGACTACTATTTGGACGAAGCGGCGAAACTCGATATCACACTGGAAACCAAAGTTTTTCCGTGGGACGGAAGCGTTAACTGGTGATAAACCAAATGCATCCTGATGGGTAAGCTTACTGTATATCTCGCAAGGGAGAATATAGACAAAGACAAATTCATGTTTAATGAAATTCAGGCGGCGCATGAAAAGCGTCCGCCTGTATTTCTATTAGTTCCGGAACAGTATACGCTACAGGCCGAGCGCGACGCGTTCGAGCATATGGACAGACCCGGTTTCATGGATTTCGAGGTGCTCAGTTTTTCGTCTCTCGGCAGGCGCATATTGGCCGAAACCGGATATGACGGGCCAAGGCCAGAGTATATCAGCAGGTACGGCAAGTTCATATTACTATCAAGCCTGCTGTATCGCGGAAAAGCGCGCATGGATGTATTTAAAAATCTGGAAGGCTCGGCTGCATTCATTGAAAAGCTGAGTGACTTTATTGCAGAGATGAAGAATCACGGAGTTGCCCCGGATGATTTACAGGGAATTGCAGACAGTCAAAATCAGGACTCGATACTTAGCCGCAAGCTTGGGGATATCTATGATATATATCATGCCTATGAGTCGCGGCTGAATGGGGAAGAAAACAGATATGCAGATAAGACAGATCAAGTACGACTCTGGGCAGAGAAGATAGACGAAGCGACATTTATAAAAAATGCCGAATTCTGGCTCTCGGGTTATGATTACCTGTCCCCGGCGATGAGGGATGTAGTTATCCGCCTTGCCGTATCTTGCGGGGACGTAAACATACTGCTGACCGGGGAGCCCGAACAGTATTTCTTCGCGCTAACGACAGAACTGGCATATGACCTTTGCGAACGGGCAAAAAGTGCAGGTATAGTTTCGATTTGCATAGACCTAGGTATTTCAGAGGAAACACCTCGTTTCAAAAAGCCGGAGGAGATCGCTCTGATCGAAAGCGCCCTGTTTTTTAAGGGTGAGCCCAAAAAGGGGACCGACGGCACAGTTCGCTTAGTCTCAGCACCCAATTACTATGCTGAAGCCGAAGCTGCGGCAATAGCGATTGCCGGGCTCGTCAGGAACGAGGACATGCGCTACCGCGACATCCTGGTGCTGTGTAACGATCTTGAAGTGCGCGGGCAGATAATCAAACGTAAATTTGAACAGTACGGTATTCCGGTTTTTTTGGACAGGCGACGCAGCGTAGCACACAACCCGGCTACAGAATTCATTCTTGCCCTGCCGGATATCGCCGCAAAAGGCAGACGTTATGAAGATGTATTCCGTATGCTCAAAACCGGGCTTTCCGGAATAAGCGATGAAGAGATCTGCGAGCTTGAAAACTATGTAGTCAGATACGATATAAAAGGTCGTGGCTGGGACAGGAAATTTACATGGGGGCTCATCAGGGAAGACAATAATGGCCAGAAAAAGGGAGAGTACACACAGGAAGCCTTAGACTCCCTCAATGATTCACGCGAACGCGTGCGCTTCCTTATAGACAGTTTCGAACAATGCTTTAAGAAAGAAAAGACCGCTTCGGGAAGGACCGATGCTTTGATAGATTTCCTAAGAGAAGATGTCGGGCTCCCCGAACAACTCAAGGAGTATACGCTCAAGCTCGAGGGATACAGAAAACTGGATTACGCCGGTGAGATGGCCGGTGTCGGTGAGATGGTATTCGAGATACTGGGGCAGATGAAAATCGTGTTCGGAGACATCGTAATGCCGATGTCGGAATATGCAGTCGTACTGCGTGCCGGGTTTGAATCCATCAAACTAGGCGTACTGCCGCCGGCATCCGATCAGGTGCTTTTAGGCACGATGCTGCGCACCCGCTCAGGAAAGGCGAATGCCGTTTTCGTACTGGGCGCGAATGACGGTGTGATACCTGCTGTGACTGATGAAGAAAAAATACTCAGTTCAGATGAGACTATGCATCTGGCTAAGGCCGGATACGAACTTGAGAAAAGCGATGAATCCATACACTGCGAAGAGCAGATAGCCATATACAGGAATCTTTCATCGCCCGGCAAAATGCTGTACATCAGTTACTCGGCAGCCGGAAATGATAATAAGGACCTTCGCCCTTCGCAGATATTTACCAAGCTCAGAAGGCTTTTCCCGGACTGTCCGCTCGAGACAGGAATTGATGAAGAATCGGAAATACCTGACAGCATCCAGCACCCCGATGAGACAACAGAGCATCTGGCTGCAAATTTACGAGCCTGGTCGCAGAGCGAACTGATGCCCGAAGTTTGGAAGAAGGTCTGGCACTGGTTTGGAGAAAACCGGGTTACTGATAGAGATCGCCTTAAGGCGGGCCTTTCATTTACAAACAGAGACGAGAAGGTAGATGAAGCCTTTGTCAGCGGTCTGCTGCGCAGAAATATTTCGCAGTCGGAACTTGGCAAGTACAGCAAGTGTTCCTTCGCCTGGTTTTTGGAGAGTGGTCTGAAATTAAAGGAAGAGATCAAAGCCGGCGATTTCAGCCGTGATTACGGGAATATATTTCATGATGCGATTATGCGATTTGAACAGGAACTGTCAAGTGACGGTCTTCCTGTTAATGACAAGAATTCGAAGTGGAATACAATCACTGATTTTGAGATAGAGAACCTCATAGGCGCAATTTGTACTGAGGTTGAATCCTTTCAAGGCGGGGCATCAGTAGCGGGATCAGATGCAATAGAGAGGGACGCTTCGATGCCATACCGAAGCGAGAGGCTCAGGAGAACGCTTACAGTTGTAGCGAAGACATTAACAAAGCAGGTTCGGAGCGGCTCAATCGAGAAAATGTATTTCGAGACCGATTTTGGAAGATACGGTGATTTTCCGCCTATCGAAGTCGATAAGGATGGCGAGAAAATCAGGATCCACGGGAGGATAGACAGAGTCGACGCCCTCGCAGGCGGGCATGCCCGTATCATAGACTATAAATCGGGGAGTGAAAAATTCAGCTTGCCGGATGTTCTTGCAGGCTGGCAGCTGCAGTTGATGATCTACCTGAATGCGGTAGGCTCATCCCTCAAACCGGCAGGTGTATTCTATTTCAAGATACGCGAGCCACATATAAAAGATGATGGCGAGATCGATATAGAAAAGGCCATCAATGATCATTTCATTCCGGATGGTGTGTATATAAATGACCCCGAAATAGTATCGCTATTAGGCGATGAAACAATTGGAAAAAGACGCGGAGCGGCTATGAATCACTCGGATTTTAATGCTCTGGTGGGCGCGGCGTCGGAGGCAATACAGGAGCTGTGCAGCAGGCTTGCTTCAGGTCGAGCTGCCGCCGAACCACTGCAGGCGATAGCGCTAAGGGATTTTGATAACAACAGGCTGAGCGCCTGCACATATTGTGACTATAAAGGGATATGCAATTTTGATGAAATGTTCAGAGGTATCAGCGAAGCTAAGTAAACATGAAATCTTTGCCGCGCAGAGCGCAGCCGCCCTCACCTTCATGTAGGATATTACTATCTTCACGAATCTTATTAAACAAAGGCGATGACAGAGCGTCGATCAAAGAACTGTCCAGTACATTCCGGTCGGAGTAATTTGCGAACGGGCAAGGCTCCAACTCACCCGATGAGCTGATATGCGCAAAGCCACGCCCTGCCGCAAGGCATCCGTCATACATACTTTCATCACCCGGGAAAGCGATAAGGAGCATATTCCCCTTGTTTGATTCCTCAATACAAAATCTATCCAGCTCAAGTTTGCTCTTCTGACTTAAAACATACATCTCATTGCTCTCGCTGGCAGGAACATATTCCGGGAATATGGCAAGCCTGCAGCCCAAACGGTAAAAACTTTCCACAAATCCGGTATTGGCGACCTCGCCAACATTGTGCTCACCCGTGGTCACGGATATGCCGAAAGGGACCACCTTTTCTTTAAGCAACCTCATAGCATTCTGTATCTGGATGGATACCTCTTCACCGCGCCTGGTATCGGTTCTGTCGGCATCGCCCTCAATGCTAATAAGCGGTATCATATGGCGGTTGCGCGCGAAAAAGTCAGCATTTCTTTCATCGATCAAAGTCCCGTTTGTAAACACCATAAATAGAAAATGCGGACGTCTTGCGGCAGCTTCCAGCCACTCATCGCAAAGTAGAGGCTCGCCGCCGGCAAGCAAAATCAAAGAGCAACCGGCGTCATAGGCCTCATCAAGGAGTTTATCTATCTGTAACCTCGTCAACTCATTCGCTTTACCATCGGGCGAATCGCTGTTCAGAGGATTTGCATAGCAGCCGATGCAGCTCAGATTGCACCTGTTTGTGGTACTGATAATGAGCAGCGGCGGAACAAGCACTCCCTTATCACGCCATTCATGCCTCCGTTTTTTTGCTGCAGAAAAGCTGCGCATTATGCGAAATATCGAACCCCGGCTCGCAGGAAAATCCCGAAACACCTTCGTCCCGATCTTCATCGCAGATGAAATATTATTATCAAATACAGCATTATAAGTTTTCATATATAAAGCATATCACCTTATAGCAGTAAAGAAATTAAATACCGATTAAAAATGAGAATCACCAATTTAATTAGCTAATATATACTTGCTATTAATAGCTAATATCTGTATAATAGCATTATTAGAACAAAGGAGGCGAATATGGTTGTAAGTTCAACAGAGGTCCAAAATAATTTTGGGAAGTACCTTGAATTGGCAAAGGGACAGGAAATCATAATAACAAAAAACGGATCACCGAAAGCCCGTCTTGTCGGAATCAACGAAACCATATCTTTTTTGTCAGACAGTTTGGTGGGTATTATACCGTATGATGTTGATGAGAAAGAGTTGAAAGAAGAGAGGCTTAACAGACAGTGAAGCTTCTTCTGGACACGAATATTATCATTGACATCATCACAAAGAGATACGGCTATGAAGAGTCACTCAATGTACTAAAATACTGTGAGGCAAAATTTGCAGAGGCATTTATCTCAGCGATCACTATTACTGATGTGATGTATATTTTGCGGAAACATATTCCCCAAGATGACTTAAAGGAAGTCATAAAAACCATACTGACAATCACTGATGTTGCGGGAACAATAAAAAGTGACATACTCGAAGCTCTTTACGGTAATATGAAAGACTATGAGGATGCTGTACAGGCATCATGTGCGAATCGTATCGGGGCAGATTATATTGTCACTCGTAATGTAAAAGATTTCAAAGAATCACTGGTACCTGTTCTAAACCCCAAAGAAGCTTTAACGTTTCTAGTGCAAGAGGCAAGTCATTCTATTAATAATTAACTTGCAAAAACCGTATATCCGTGGTCTAATAACTAATATCAAAAAGCGATGACGGAGAAAGTAAGGACTTTGCGAACGGTAAAGTGAATCGGAGATAGTGAGAACCCGGTCCCAGTAGCGCCTTCCCGAAACTCACTCCTGAGCTGCGTATCGAAAGGAATGACTCCGAGTAGGTTACGACGGAATCCCACCGTTATAAGGGAACGCATATGCTAGTATTGCGTAAAGGGTGGTATAGCGAAAGCAAGAGCCTTCGTCCCATGCGTAGATGCCTTCGGGCGATACCGTTGGGGGCGAAGTTTTTATTTGCCCCGTCAGATCGGAGAATTATCAGGCTTTGCCTGAGATGTGACCTGGTCAGAAAGTTATTTATGAAGGGGGTAACATCATGAAGGAGTTACAACGAAGAACGATCGGGAATATGCTGGAGGATGTCGCCAGAAAATTCCCCACGCATCAGGCAGTCAAATACATCGAAATGGAATTTGACAAGACGTGGTATGAATTCAATGAAAAGGTCGATCGCATGGCAAAAGGCCTTTTGGGCATGGGATTCAAAAAGGGCGATCATGCGGCCGTCTGGGCCACGAATTATCCGCAGTGGCTGATGCTGTTTTTTGCGGCTGCAAAGATCGGTGTCGTGCTCGTGACCGTTAACACCAACTACAAGGAGAATGAACTGGAATATGTACTGAAGCATTCCGATGCCATGGCGGTGTTTATTTGTGACGGGCTCAAGGATATCGACTGTGAAAAAACCATCTATTCCATATGCCCCGAGATACTGTCCTGCGAGAAAGGACAGATACGCTCAGAGAATCTCCCTGTGCTGCGCAAGGTGATCTCATTTGACAATTACTACGAGGGGATGTATCACTGGAATGATATCGAGTCATTCGGGGTCCTGGTTTCCGATGAGGAATATCAGGCGGTCAAAGACAGCCTCGATCCAGATGATGTGATAAACATCCAATACACTTCCGGCACCACCGGTTTTCCCAAGGGGGTAATGCTCACGCACAACAATATCGTCAATAACGGTCAGTCGATCGGTGACGGTATGAGATTTACCGAAAATGACAGGCTTTGTATACCGGTACCGTTCTTCCATTGCTTCGGCATGGTGCTGGCTGTGCTGGCTGCGGTGACACACGGATCCACAATGCTGCCGCTGCTCTGGTATACGCCTATGAAGGTCATGCATACTATCGAATATGAAAGGTGCACTGCTGTCCATGGCGTTCCCACCATGTTTATCGGCATCCTGGAACATCGCGACTTTGAGAAGTACGACTATTCCACTTTGCGTACAGGCATCATGGCGGGTTCCACCTGCCCGATATCCGTTATGCAGGCCTGTGTGGATAAAATGAATATGAGAGACATCATCACCGTATACGGACTTACTGAGGCGTCTCCGGGATGCACGATGACCACCGTGGAGGATTCCGTGGAGATACGAGTAGGAACGGCGGGACGTTCCTTCCCGTTCATGGAAACCAAGATAACCGATGCTGATACCGGCAAAGATTTGGGGCCGAATGTGTCGGGCGAATTTTGCGTGCGCGGATACAACATCATGAAGGGCTATTACAAGATGGATGAGGCGACCAGCGCTGCTATCGACACCGATGGCTGGCTGCATACGGGCGATCTCGCCGAGGTGGATGAAAAGGGTTACTATAAGATCACAGGCCGCATAAAGGATATGATCATCCGCGGCGGAGAAAATATTTCCCCAAAGGAAGTTGAAGATGTGATATATACGCTCGACGGGGTCCGCGATGTGGCTGTCGTTGCCGCGCCGTCATATAAGTACGGCGAGGAAGTCTGTGCTGTTATCGTGCTTAAGGCGGATGCACAGCTTACAAAGGAAGAGGTGCAGGCCTTTGTTGAAAAGAAACTCGCTAAGCACAAGACGCCAAAGTACGTACTGTTCCAGGACAGCCTGCCGCTGACATCCAGTGGAAAAATACAAAAATACCTGCTCAGAGAAGCGGTAAAAGAGGCCTTTGATCTGGAAGAAGTGGGGTGACGACCGCAAAACAGGTTAATTAATTTTAAGATATCGGGCAATGGCATTACTGTCCCGAATGTTTTCTTATGGTATACTAAATAGGCATTGATATAAATGAAACAAGGGAGGAAGGCATGAGAAAATACGGAACGATTTTGCTTGAAGAAGACGATGGCATCGCCATTGTTACCGTGAGCAGGCCGGATGCGCTTAACGCTATCAACGAGGCGGTTTTGGACGACCTTGGCATAGTCTTTGCCTCCATAAAACTCAATAATAATATAGGCGCAGTAGTTCTGACCGGAGAAGGTAAGGCCTTTGTAGCCGGAGCAGATATCACGGCGATGAGCATAATGGGCCCGCTCGAAGCCCGGGCTTTTATGAAAAAAGGTCAGGAAGTTTTCAGCACGATCGAGGAGTTCGGCCTCCCTGTCATCGCTGCTGTCAATGGATTTGCATTGGGTGGCGGCTGCGAGCTTGCGATGTCATGCGATGTACGTTTCGCTTCGGAAAAGGCGAAATTTGGACAACCGGAAACCGGTTTGGGAATACTGCCGGGATTTGGCGGTACACAGCGGTTGCAGCGCCTTGTCGGTATGGGAAATGCGAAAAAGCTCATCTTCGGAGCAGAGACCATCGATGCCTGGGAGAGCTATCGCATCGGTCTGGTTCAAAAGGTCTGTCAGCCGGAATCATTGATGGAAGAGACTATTGCATTCGCAAGGTTGGTAGCCAGTAAGGGTCCCGTTGCGGTGAGGCTTTCGAAAGCTGCCATCAATGCCGGAGCAAGTACAGACATCCGCACCGGCTGCGCCTACGAGGCGGAGGCACAATCCATAGCATTTTCGACTGAAGATTCAAAGGAAGGGTTGACAGCGTTTATTGAGAAGCGCGCGCCCGAATACAAGAATAAATAGTAACAGCTGCTATCCTTTTGGTATAGTCAAAAATATTGTCAGGTTAAGGGATTTAACGACAGAGGAGGTTGTAGGGTCAGCTGAATAACGTTCTGTATGAAAAATTTATGGAAGCGGTAAAGTCCCTTTTACCGATTTCAATAATTGTACTCATCCTTGATTTTACGATCACCCCGATGCCATTTGGCGTGAGAGGGCTCTTTATCATAGGCGCCGCTATGCTTGTCATCGGTATGAGCCTTTTCACTCTTGGCGCCGATATGGCGATGATGCCAATCGGTGAGTATATGGGGCAATTTTTGAGTAAATCGACAAAAATATGGCTTGTCGTAATAGCTTCCCTTGTTATGGGTACTATGGTTACGATAGCCGAGCCCGATTTGCAGATACTCTCGCGTCAGGTCCCGAGCGTTCCCACAAATCTATTGATAGTTACCGTGGCCGTGGGCCTGGGCGTTTTTCTTGTCATAGCCATGCTGAGGATATTGTTCAGGTGGAACATGTCCTATTTGCTGGCGGGGCTATACGTCGGCGTTCTGATATTGGGAATATTTGTACCGAAGGAATACCTTGCGGTATCATTCGATGCGGGCGGCGTCACGACAGGGCCGTTTGCAATACCATTCATTCTGGCTCTCGGGCTCGGCGTAGCATCAGTGCGCGGCGGCAAGAGCTCCATGTACGACAGCTTCGGGCTTGCGGCGATGTGCAGTATAGGCCCCATATACGCAGTAATGATACTCGGGTTTTTCTTTCCCCCGGCAAAATCGACGATCGGTGTTTCGAATGTCGAGAACATACATACTGTTTCCGACTTGACGGGATCCATTCTCCACGCCTTCCCCGAGTATTCCAAAGAGATATTCCTCGCAGTAGCTCCTCTGATAATTGTGTTCGTGATATTTCAATTATTTGCACTTAAGCTACCGAAGGCGCACCTTATAAGAATAGCGGTCGGCCTTGTCTATACTTTTCTGGGCCTTACCATTTTCCTCACCGGAGTCGGAGTGGGATTCCTCCCGGCCGGCGTCTACATCGGCGAATATGTGGGCGCACTTGAGTATGACTGGGTGCTTGTGCCGATAGGAGTGATAATGGGTTACTTCATCGTTCTTGCGGAGCCTGCAGTTCACGTTCTTGTGGAGTCAGTCGAAGATATGACTGGCGGCGCGATAACGAGAAAGACGATGCTCAGGGCGTTTTCCATCAGTGTGGGCTGCGCCGTCGGGCTTGCGATGATCAGGGTGCTTACAGGACTGAGCATCTGGTACATGCTGGTACCGGGCTATCTGGCCGCGATAATCCTGTCATTCTTTGTACCAAAGATATTTACAGCATTGGCATTCGACTCAGGCGCGGTTGCATCCGGGCCGATGACGGCAACATTCCTGCTTCCCTTCACCGTCGGCTCATGCGTAGCGGAACACGGCAATATGATGATGGATGCCTTTGGAGTGGTAGCGATGGTAGCGATGATGCCGCTTGTTACGGTTCAAGTGATAGGCTTTATCTACAACCGTAAGCTGAGCACCACAAAGCAGGAGGAGGCAGAGACTTTCCAGGAAATTGCCGAAGATTTCATGGAATCGGAGTCTTTGACATGGCGGTCTAAGGCGGTAGCAAATGTCGCGGATGTCACGGATAGTTACAAACTCGATTCCGACTATGCTGCAAGTACCGATTGGATCAATGAAATATATTCCGACGGGATCGGCGAGAATGTTATCTCGGATAACAACTATATCGAATTCGATAAATGCGAGGTGAGCGATGACAGAGAAACTGATTGACAGATACGGGAATAAGTTTGAGAGGCTGAAGCTCATGATCACGGTCGTTGAGCGCGGGCTGGGTGACAAAGTTGTACGTGAACTCAGGTATCTGGGCGTTACATATAATATGGCATCGGTAGCGTATGGAGCGGTCGGCCTTGATCTTCGTGATATGCTGGGGCTTACTGAAAATGAATGTGAGGTCGTACTCAGCGTATTAACGGAGTCGAAAACAAAGGCAGCTCTTTCGATGATCGAATATAAATTTGCCTTGAATGAACCGGATAACGGATTGGCGTTTTGTATTCCGATCGATGGTGTGGGGGGACCGCTTTCCCTGAAGTATATTTCCGGTACAAGCAACAGGGAGGAAGAAGGGAGGATATAAGATGGCGAATAATGACACAGAATATAATTTGATACTTACAATTGTAAACAGAGGCTATGCGGAACTTGCAGTCGATGCGTCCCGTGAAGCCGGCGCCAGAGGAGGAACGATCATCTATGCCCGTGGCACAGGGGTCTTTGACATGGCAAAGTTTCTGGATATATCCATACAGCCCGAAAAGGAGATAGTGCTTACGCTTGTCAGAAAAGACGACGCCAAGGATGTGATACATTCAATACTGTCGGTGGCAGGATTGCGCACAAAAGCCGCGGGAATATGCTTTACGCTTCCGGTGACTGATTTTATCGGCTTCTCGTCACAGCTCGGTCCACTTCCTGATATGGACGGTGGCAAGAAAGAATAGGGTCTGGACTTTACAGAAAGACTGATAATACCTCTCCGATAGCTTCGCGTATCACAAGCGATGCCCTGCTGTCGTAAGAGGTCTCGCTTTTATTTATCAGCACAAGATCTTTTCCGGAAAAATAACCAAGGAATCCGGCTGCGGGATAAACGACAAGTGATGTCCCGCCAACAATGAGTGTGTCAGCCTTCGAGATCGCTCGCACGGCTCCCTCTATTATCTCTTCATCAAGCTGCTCACCGTAAAGCACTACATCGGGGCGTACCCTGCCGCCGCAAGAGTCACATCGAGGCGCTCCGTCTATATCGTGACTGAGATCCATTATCCAGTCGAGGTCAAATTTTTTACCGCAGTCAAGACAGAAATTTCTCATCACGGAGCCATGAAGTTCAAAAATATTTTTCGAGCCGGCCTTTTGATGCAGGCCGTCGATGTTTTGTGTTACCACCGCGGATAGCTTGCCTTCGCGCTCGAGTTTTGCAAGAGCCTTATGCGCGTTATTCGGCCCGGCGTCCCTGAAAATCAAATTATTTCTGTAATAGTCAAAAAAGGTTTTGGGTTCCTGCACAAGGAATGAATGCGAAATCATCTCTTCAGGCGATCTTCCGTATTTGGTCTGTGCGGCATAAAGACCGGATTCGGATCTGAAATCCGGTATACCGCTTTCGGTAGATACACCTGCGCCTCCAAAGAATACTATATTCCCGGAGTTTTCGATGATTTGCTTTAGCCTTGTATCCTCGCTGTTTTCCATAGTATAATTATACATCATGGAGGATATAACAGGTATATCGTTCGGTCGGACATTAAAGGTTTTCGCCTATGAAATCTCAAGACTAATCAGTGAGAGCCCGTGGGTTTTTTTGGTTGTACCTGCAATCGGTATTTTAGTGGCCCTTTTCATATTGGGCAGAAGCATATATGGGAAGAGGAAACTCTCGCTGGACAATAATGTATTCATTCTCTTCTGCGTGGCGGTTTTGATCGCCCTGTTCATTTCCTTGATTTCGCAATTCGCAGGTTCATTCCAACACAATAAGATATTGATCGCAATTGCATATCTGATATTTACGTCCGCGCCTTCGATTTTTTGTCTTCATATATGGACACAGGTAAGCTATAAAAAAATCAGCATCTCGACATTGATTTTATATTTTGTAGTACCGGCTTTGGTGTCCGGGATTTTCATTTACGGCCTGATCTATAATTATCATGACACAGATATTACGCAATTCTTTGTTGTTAAGCATCTTGATTTTATGTGGGCGACATACCTCGTATATCTGATATGTATCATCATAAAGGGCTACCGGCTATGCCTGAATGTTTTTTATCAGATGCCACGCCACATGCAGGACTCGACAAAATTGCTCATTACAGCGCTTTCGGTAACAGTCGTATGCATCGGTATTATCGTATTTGCACGCACCAGCGGTTGCCTGCTGCTGTATTTGGCGGTTCTCGTTTTTATAATGATTCAATCGTACAGGGCTTTCTTCAGGGCGAGTGCAGCAAATGTCATCGCCACTTCGCGCCAGTTCGTGTATAGCAATCTTGGAACGCAGATAATCATACTTAGCCGAAAGGGAAGGATACTTGAATGGAACGACCCCAAGGATGATTTTCTGATCCGTATTGTACAGCCTAAGTATCTCCAATCGTATGAAGAATATAGAAATAAACTCATCGAGTTTGGATCAGGAACCGTTTCAAAGCACGATTCAAATGCCATTTCGCTGATGATAGATGGACGGGAGCGCGCTATTCAGATACACAGGGAGCCCATGCAACATGCGGGAAAGAGTTTCGGCGAGTTGATCGAAATAACCGAGATAACGAATATCTATGATGTACTTCACCAGATGGAAGAGATATCTCATATAGATCAATTGACCGGCCTTCTCAACAGAAACGCTTATATCAATTATGCGCGTGACATCATGAAATCGGAGAATATGCCACTGCTCATCATGATAGGAGATGTGAACAATCTGAAAGTAGTCAATGACTTACGGGGGCATTTACTCGGCGACAGGCTGCTTCATGACATAGCCGAAGTGCTAAAGAAGTGCGTTCCTGAGCGTGCATTCCTTGCCCGTATAGGCGGCGATGAGTATGCTATACTCATGCCAAATGCGAATGATGAGATCGCGGAAAGTATGGCCAAAAGAATCGAGGAAGAATGCGCGTTGATCTATGACAATGAATATGGTTACGTCAGCATGTCGCTTGGCTGGGCGATCGCAACTTCTACGACCGATGATTACAATGAGGTTTTTGCGGAAGCCGACTCGTGGATGTACAAGCGCAAGAAGTTGTACAAAGAGCAGACCCACGCCTCAAAGCAGCTTAGGGGCATGCTCCCGGGTTCAGATCCCAACAGGCTGGTCTAAAGATCGGCATCCAATCCGCTGCCGCGGAGTTTATCAAGTAGAGAATAGTTTGTCAGATCGAAGTGGAGAGGCGTGATAGAAACATAGCCTTCCTGATATGCGCCCACATCATTTGAATCGCAGTCGAAATCTTCGTAATAGACCGGATAGCCGCAATAGTTGAATGCCAAACTTCCATCTTCCATATCGATATATTTAATTTCACCATCGTATTCGCGCGGGCCTTGATGCGTTAGCTTGATTCCCTTTATCTGAGCTTCCGGCAGATCGGGTACATTGATATTTAAAACCGCGCGCATATCGTAGGCGGAAAGATCAAGTTTTGCTGCCCTGACAGCGAGCTTTCTCGCTGTAATAAATTCGAGCGGTTCAATCGAATTGATAGATACAGCTACCGAAGGAACACGGCATATCGCGCCCTCCATTGCCGCTGCTACAGTTCCAGAATACAGCGCATCCGTTCCCATATTTCCGCCGTGATTGACCCCGGAAAAAACCTTGTCTATGGTAACGTCATTTATCTGGAGCAGGTCGAG
>Ga0123356_10002167_pt1 | contig 21139 bp, 18 predicted proteins | sample TergutEmb28metaG_2_FD_92546 | JGI IMG/M metagenome (GOLD analysis project Ga0123356, IMG submission 92546) | Embiratermes neotenicus P3 segment gut microbial communities from Petit-Saut dam, French Guiana - Emb289 P3 | ecosystem: Host-associated > Arthropoda: Insects > Digestive system > Gut ... | reverse complement strand
TTTCAGCGGCAGGCGCGCTGTGTATCGCCATCAAAAAAGACCCGACTCCCCCGCCGAATATAACAACAGCCATAAGCGAAACAATAACGATTTTTAACTGTTTACTCGTGTGAGACAGCTTTCTAAGCTTTTCTATGTCTGTTACCTCCGCCGGTATAAGTTCAAATCATTCTACTAGACCATCCGCGCTATGTCAATCATTGAGACTATGTTGACAAACCCCCGTCCCCCTGTCACAATGAAAATTATGTTATTTATAAAAAACATAGTAAACAACCCAATAACAGGCTTTGCGGTTCGCCGCTTTTGCTTGTTTTTTGGCTTGTTTCTTTATACTGAGCTGCATCTACAGCTGCTGACGGGTACATTAACTGCGGGTTTTTTGCGCGCGGGTTTGTTTATGCTGCTTTGCGCGGTGCTGCTGACGTTTATTATCCTTTGCCTGCCTAAGCTTGCGGATTTTCTGGTTTCAGAGGCAGCGGTTTTGTTTATTTCACTGCTGTCGGTATCGCAGTTGCTTTATAACAAGATATTCCACGAGTTTTTCACCATCGACAAGATGAGCGTCGGCGGTGACGCTATTTCGCAGTTCGGAGATATACTGGCGGCTACCGTCCGGGAGAACATTCCGGGCATTATAGCCCTGTCGCTTCCGGTTTTTGTTCTGCCGGTCCTGTATTTATACCGCCGTTTTCCGGCGGCGGGGGATCTGCGGTTACAAGTGCAGTATATTACAATACCGGTCGTTTTTTTATTGCTGCTTCGATATTCTATGCTGATCCCTGCGGCAGCGGATATGTATTCACCTCGCGCAGACAGGTATGGACAGGCTGACGCGAGCCGTATTTCCTCTGTAAGCGCGGTAGGTTTGTATACCACAATGGAGATAGATTTGTTATCGTTTTTTATTTCTACCGGTGTTTCATCTGTCCTTGACGATATACCGGAGCTGCCGGTGCTGTCCGCACCCGTACTTCCTCCTCCTGTTTCTCCCGCGCCGCAGCCGCCTTCTCCAGGTCCGGATTTACCGGACGAACCAACTGTCACAGACGATCCGGAGGAAGCTGTGCCCCCGGAGGAGCCTTTACCGCCGCCGTGGGAGGGTAAGTTCAACAGCTTTGATATCGACTTTGAGGCTTTGATAGAGCGTGACGAAAAAAACAGAGGGCTGCGCCAGCTCCACGAGTATTTTTCATCACTTGAGCCCAGCGCGCAAAACGAAAAAACCGGAATGTTTGAAGGATACAACCTGATCACGATATGCGCCGAGGCGTTTACAAAGTGGGTCATCGATCCCGAGCTGACGCCGACTCTCTACATGATGCAGCATGAGGGTGTGCATTTTGAGAATTTTTACAGCATTTACGGTGCCGGTACGATCGGCGGTGAGTTCACTTTGTGTACAGGGTTTCCGCCGAGAGGCGCAGGAGGGTGGTGCACAAGCGCTACGCGAAACTATCTGCCGTTCACCTTCGCTTCCAGGTTCCATGACATAGGAATACAGCCGTTAGCTTTTCACAACGGATCTTACAGATACTATGACCGGAATATACTCTTTGCGCGGCTTGGTTATATTTTCAGGGCATTCGGAGGTCCGAACGGTCTTCCCGGTGGCTGGAGCTCGCGAGATCTGCATTTGATTGAACGGACTATTGACGATTACATCGGTTTGGAACGGTTTTATGTTCACTATATGACAGTCAGCGGACATTCGGAATACGGTTTCGGCAACCCGATGGCAAGGCTGAACCGGGACACGGTGGCTCATCTGCCGTATTCCACCGAAGTCAGGGCTTATATCGCGTGCCAGCTCGAGTTTGAATATGCCATGGCATATCTGCTTGAGCGCCTTGAGGATGCGGGAATAGCCGAGCATACTCTGATCGTAATAACCTCGGATCATTACCCGTACGGACTTGCTCACGGTAAAACAGAAGAGCTTGCCGGTAAAAAGCTGAGTTCAGCCCATTCTCTCCACGAGAGCGCAGGTATGATTTATGTCAAAGGTATGACTCCTGAAGTGGTCACAGCCCCGGCTTTTGTAGCCGATATGCTACCTACCGTGCTTAATCTGCTGGGCTTACAGTTTGATTCACGGTTCCTGCCGGGACGCGATGTTTTTTCAGGCGCTATGCCGTTTGTATATCTCGAAGGCGGTATCATAACCGAAGCCGGGATATATGAAAAAAACCGCAGAAACTTTATACCTTCCGATGGCGTGGAGGAAGTATCGAAAGAGTATATCTCCGCTATTCTGGCAATTGAAGCGGCGCGAAAATCCGCTGTTGAGCAGGTTGTGCGTCTCGATTACTTCGAATCGATAAGGGAATATATTGAGTAACCGGAAGCCGCTGCAATGCAGTGACCTCCGGTTATTTTTCTATGGTCGGAGTGGAGAGAATCGAACTCTCGGCCTCTTGAACCCCATTCAAGCACGCTACCAATCTGCGCCACACCCCGATGTAAAAAGTATTTTAGCACAGTGTTTCTACTCATGCAATAGGTTTGCGAAATATTCCGACGCGGAGGAGCAGTCTTTTTGGATTTGCTCCTTTAGCCCGCTTATTTCGCTGAACTTTATTTCCGGACGCAGGCGTTTGTGAAATTCTACGCGTACCTGATGTCCGTAAAGGTTGCGCTGGAAATCCAGTATATGCGTTTCGGCAGTTATATGCCCGGAGTTGTTTACTGTGGGGCGGATGCCGATGTTGGTGACTCCTGTATACCCTCCGGAGTTATTGTCATCGAGATAGATTTTTGTAGCATAGACTCCGAACGCAGGTACCTGCACGCCATCTGAAAATGCCATATTGATAGTTGGTGTGCCGAGAGTCCTGCCGAGGCGGAAACCATATCTTACGACATCGGTCAATACGTGCGGATGACCGAGGAATATATTCGCGCGCTCTATATCGCCTGATACGAGCAGTTCGCGGATATATGTCGAGCTGCAGACAATATTGTCATATAAAACGTCGGGGATGATATCGCACCCTATACCGCGTTCTTTGCATTTACGCATGAGAAGTTTACTGTTCCCGCTGCCGCCGCTGCCAAATTTAAAATCGTTGCCGGCTACGAGATGACGGGCGCCGAACTCGTCAATGAGATGGTCGATGAACTCGTCCCACGGCATCAAAACTGTAGACTTGTCAAAATGCAGGAAAATTATATCGCCTATACCGAAGTTTCTGCGAAGCAAACCCGCTCTGTCCTCAGGGGAATTGATCAGCGGGATATTTTCGCCGCTTACAAGGCAAAGCGGGTGGGTATCAAAGGTCATAACAGAGGGGATAAGCTCTGTTTTTTTACCGGTCTCAAGCACACGCTTCATAAGCGCCGCGTGACCTATGTGTATCCCGTCAAAAAACCCCAATGCGATGACCCGTCTTTTTTGAATCACTTCTGTTATACCTCGTAGAAACTTTTTACTGTCTTTACTTTGTTGTTTTTTATATCGCCAAGCAGCAGAAACTCGCCGTCCGGCGCGTAGAAACGGTATGTGCCGGGGTTTGCTTCACCGATGCTGTGAAGCGCTCCGTTTTTTGCCTGTTTTGTTGAATTTTCAGTGAGTGTAATGGCAGGAAACTTTTGAAAAAGGGTGTCAACAGGAAGCAGCACAGAAGAACCGTCCCCTTGTGTTATTTCGTCGGGTGAATGGGCGTTTTCTATCGTAAACACTCCGGCTCTTGTGCGTCTGAGCGAGGACAATGTTCCGCCGCAGCCGAGTGCTTCGCCGATGTCATGGCAGAGCGTTCGTATGTATGTGCCTTTGGAGCAAACGACGCGGAGTGTGTAGTCGTTTCCGCCTGACGCTTCTGTCATTTCCAGTGCCGATATAGTTATATCTCTTGCTTCGCGCGGGACGTCGATGCCTTTTCTTGCCAACTCATAGAGTTTCTTACCGCCCTGTTTAACTGCCGAATACATTGGCGGGATTTGTTTCTGCGCTCCGGTGAAGCGCGGAAGGATGTGTTTTACGTCTCCGGCTGTCACAGTCACGTCATGCTCGCTCAATGCCGTGCCGGTAATATCCTGCGTATCTGTGACAATGCCGAGCCTCAGCCCGGCGATGTACTCTTTTTCGGCGTTTTCGCAGAACTCCGCCGCTCTTGTCGCGCGTCCGATAAAAACAGGCAGTACACCTGTTGCCATAGGGTCCAGCGTGCCGCCGTGCCCTATACGTTTTTGCTTAAATACGCCGCGCAGCTTTGCGACTACGTCATGAGAAGTCCATCCGGCGGGTTTGTCGATTATGATTATCCCGCTTAAACTCATTGTGCTTCCTGATCCCGCATCATCGGTCCAAGTATATCTATCAGCTCGTCTTTGATCTCACCAATGGTTTTTTCGAGCGTAGCCCCTGCGGCAAGCTTATGCCCGCCTCCGCCGAAGTGCTTGCATATAGCCTGAGCGTCGTACGGAACAGACGTCCTGACAGATATTTTGCAGTCCTGAGGTGAGGACATTTCACGGATCGTGATCCCGATACATACGCCTTCGATAGAACCCGGGATCGCCGCTATATCATCCAGATCATCTTCGGTAGTATTTGCCGACTCCATCATTTCCTTTGTAATGGAAGCGATCGCGACCCTGCTGTCAAAAAAGTATTCCAGACAGGACGTCAGCAACCCTTCTATCGCTATGCGGCTGCGTGTCCTTGTACGGAATAAAAGTTTATTAAGATCTCTGTTGGGTGCGCCGGCTTCAACCAGTAATGACGCGACAAACAATGTATTTGCGGTAGTATTGCCAAAAGCAAAGCAACCGGTGTCGGTAGAGAGAGCGACATACAGCTTCCCGGCGCTTGACGCGCTGACACAACCGGACATCGTCATCAGGATATCAAAAATGATCTCGCCGCAGGTGGCGCGATCACCATCGAGGCAGACAAGACCGGCATACATCGTATTTGATGAGTGATGATCGATACACAGGGACACAGCATCCACATACTCTTCCGCGCCTTTCGGAAACAGCTCGCATGAAGCGGTGTCAACAGCTATTATGTACTCAGCGATGAACTCGTCAGGCGCCCAAAACTCGTCTACGAACTGAGCGTAACGCGGCGTTATTTCAGGGTTATATAATACATACGCCGTCTTACCCTGTTCGCCGAGAGCCTGCGCGAGCGCGCCGGCGCAGCCGATGGTATCCCCGTCCGGCCTCCTGTGAGTTATTATCAGGAAATTATCTCTTTCCTTAAGCCAGCCGGCGGTTTCAGAGGTCGTTATTATCTTGCTCATCAGTAATCTCCGTGTCGGTCGGTATATCCAAATTTTGCAAAATCGTATTTATTTTTGCGCCGCGTTCTATAGAGTTGTCGAGTTCAAACAGCAGCTCGGGCGTAAAACGCAGATTTAACGACTGTCCAAGCTCCCGCCGAAGGTATCCCGACGCTGATTTTAATCCCTTTATAAGCTCCTTTTCCGATTGCAGGTCATAGACACTCAGAAATATCTTCGACTGACGAAGATCGCTTGTTGTTTCCACTCCGGTGACACTGATCATTCCCTGTCTGACACGGGGGTCTTTTATATCCCGCAGCAGTGATGACAGCACACGCTGGATATCTTCATTTATACGTTGCAGCTTGTTGGACAACATGATAAAACCTCTAGTGCGGGATCTGTTCCATCGCGAAGCATTCTATGACGTCGTTTTCTTTGATATCGTTAAACTTCTCGAGCGCGATACCGCATTCATAGTTTGTCGCGACTTCTTTTACATCTTCCTTAAAGCGGCGCAGCGACGCGATCTCACCCTCGTGGATAACGATGCCGTCTCTGACTACACGCGCCGAACCGTTCCGTATGATCTTGCCGCTCTGGACATAACAACCGCAGATCGTACCGACGGCGGAGGCCTTATAAAGCTGACGGACTTCCGCATGGCCGTGGACGACCTCGTGGAACTTCGGAGCGAGCAGCCCTTTCATAGCCAGCTCTATCTCGTTGATGCACTCATATATGACACGGTACATACGCATATCGACATTGCTGCGTAACGCGCTTTCGCGTGCCGCATTGTCCGGGCGTACGTTAAACCCGACTATGATAGCTCCGCTGGTCGAAGCGAGCATTATATCGGACTCACGGATAGCGCCTACCCCGGAATGGATGACGCGAACGCGGACTTCCTCATTCGTAAGCTTCTCAAGCGACGCTTTTATCGCTTCCGCGCTGCCCTGGACATCCGCTTTGACGATTATGTTGAGGTCCTTCAGCTCACCCTGCTGGATCCTTGTGAACAGATCCTCCAGAGACACCTTTACGTTTGAGGCAAACATACCTTTTTTCTCTGCCTTGCGCTGGTCGGCGAGCTCCCTTGCCATACGCTCGTCTGTAACGACGTTAAACAGATCGCCCGCGTCCGGAACCTCGGACATACCCGAGATCTCAACAGGTACGGAGGGACCTGCCGTTGTGATCCGTTCGCCGGCGCCGTTCACCATAACGCGTACATTACCGACAGTCGTACCGGCGATGATGGTATCACCCTGATTCAGAGTACCGTTTTGTATAAGGACTGTCATGAGAGGACCGCGGCCTTTATCCAGCCTTGCTTCGATTACTGTACCGCGTGCGAGCCGGTTCGGGTTCGCGCGCAGCTCCGCCATCTCCGCTGTGAGGATGATCATTTCAAGCAGCTGATCTATGCCCTCGCCCGACTTGGCGGAGATCGGGCATACGATCGTTTCGCCGCCCCATTCCTCGGGAACAAGGTCATATTCTGTGAGCTGCTGTTTTATCTTATCAGGGTTCGCTCCCGAGACGTCCATCTTATTGATAGCGACGATTATCGGTATTGACGCCGCTTTTGCGTGGTTTATAGATTCAACGGTCTGAGGCATAATACCGTCGTCCGCCGCTATTATGAGTATAGCTATATCGGTAACGCTTGCGCCGCGGGCGCGCATCGCTGTGAACGCTTCGTGACCCGGGGTGTCGAGGAAGGTAATAGGATTGCCGTGGATGGAGGTCTGGTAAGCGCCGATATGCTGAGTGATCCCGCCTGCTTCACCTTCCGCTACGCTCTCCTTGCGGATCCTGTCGAGAAGCGAAGTTTTACCATGGTCGACGTGACCCATGACAACAACGACCGGAGCGCGTTGCATGAGGTTTTCTTCGGTGTCCTCGCTGTCGTCGATGAGACGCCCTTCTATTGTCACGAGGACTTCCATTTCGACCTTACAACCCAGCTCGATCGCTACAAGCGCCGCGGTATCATGGTCAATAATATCGGACAGAGACGCCATTACGCCCATCTTAACAAGCTGGCGTACAACTTCCGTGCCTGTCTTTTTCATACGGCTCGCGAGCTCACCTACGCTGATCTCATCGGGTATCAGTACCTTCAAAGGCGCTTTTTTCGCTATCTCAAGCTGGAGACGCTGCATCCTGTCGCGCTCTTCCTGACGCCGCTTCGCGCCGTGAGCCATAGTCTGCTGCTGCGTCCTTCCTTTTCTGACGATCTTTTCTTTGCCGCGCTTCATGTTTTCCGCACGCTCCGGGACAAGACTGTCAAGCCGCTCGTCATATTTTGACAGGTTTATCGTCGCTCCCGAGGTGTCAACGACACGTTTTGTCGGAGCTCTGTGCGGCATGAACGGTTTATCTATCTTTTTCTGAGGTTTTCGCGCTGCTGCCGCATCAGCTGCTTCCGCTGCCGGTGTTTCTGTCTGCGCGGCTGTTTCCGCAGGCGTGTCCGTTGTGCTTTTCGCGGCGTCCTTCGGGACCTCCGCCGGGGACGGCGGGGCAGCGGCAAAGATATCCTCTATATTCTCGATCTGATTACTTGAGGTCAAATACTCAAATATGATATCAAGCTCTTCAATGGTGAGGACCTGCATATGGTTTTTTGGTGTTGTCGCATACTGCGTGAGGATCTCCGTTATTTTCTTTGTCGGGAGCTTAAAGTCTTTCGCGACTTCATGAACCCGGTATTTAAACATCGTACTCATTTTGCAGTCCTCCTTTTTTCAGTCTTTTTGCCGGGCGGGCCGGATCTCTTTCGTCGTTTCACCGCGTTTTTCTCTTCGAGCCTTTGTCTCAGCGCTTCATACTGTCCCGGATCGCCGTCTGCCAGTCCTTTTACGAACCCTGCCGCGAGTCCCGCTTCCAGAAACGCTATCGTTCCCGGCGAACCCCGTCCGGCTGTCTGTCCGAGCTCAAACCTTGTGTAACGGACATCGATATATTCAGCGCCGCCTGTTTCCGCACTGTTGCGCGCGCGCCGGATCGATCCTCCGGAAGCATCGCTCGCGGAGACGATAAGCCGTGCTTTACCCTGGCGCGCCGCGATCGCTACCGCTTCGCCGCCGACAGCGAGCAGTCCCGCTTTTTTTGCCATTCCGATCAATTGCAGACTATTACCCATCTATTCCTCCGGGTCGACTATTATACTATCTGTTTATGCAGTTCTTCCAAAACATCATCCGGTATCGCGGACTTAAAAACCCTTGACAGCGCTTTTGATTTTACCGCGCGCTTCAGGCATTCCGGGTCAGCGCACACATAAGCGCCGCGTCCGGGTTTTTTGCCGTTAAGATCCATGGATATCTCACCCACGGGGGACTTGACGGCGCGGATAAGTTCCCGCTTCGGTTTCATTTCGCGGCATCCCAAACACTGCCGCATCGGGATTTTCTTTTGCATCGGGTGCTCCTACGCCTGAGACTCCGGCTTTATATCTATCTTATACCCCGTAAGGCGCGCGGCGAGGCGGACATTTTGCCCTTCTTTTCCTATTGCCAGCGATAACTGGTTATCCGGTACGATAACACGACAGGACTTACCGTCTTCATACATCATTACCTCAACCACTTCTGAAGGAGCCAAAGCTGAGGCGATATAAGCGGAGGGGTCGTCGCTGTATCTTACTATATCTATCTTTTCCCCGCCCAGCTCGTTGACTATCGTATTCACCCTGCTGCCTTTCGGGCCGACACAGGCGCCGATCGGTTCGACGTCGGGGTCATTGGACTCGACGGCTATCTTGGTGCGGTTTCCCGCTTCGCGCGCGATGCTGCGGATCTCGACGATCCCTTCGAATATCTCCGGTACCTCAAGCTCAAATAAGCGCTTGACCAGCCCCGGGTGTGTGCGTGATATGAGTATCTGCGGTCCTCTTGTGGACTTTTTGACCTCGATCACGTAGACTTTTATTCTATCGCCGTCTCTGAGCGGTTCGTTGGGGATACGTTCTCCCGAGGAGAGCATCGCCTCCGTATGTTCGGAGCTCGAACCTATCTGTATGGAAACGCCGCCGGTACGCGGATCTACACGCGTCACGACGCCGGTCAGTATCTCGTGCTCTTTGGATGTGAACTCATCGTATACTATGTTCCGTTCCGCTTCGCGGATCCCCTGGATTATGACCTGCTTTGCGGCCTGCGCGGCGATCCTGCCGAATCTGCTTGTGTCGACCGGTTCGTTTATGAAGTCGCCGGCTTCAGCCCCGGGTTTGTGATCCTGCGCCTGTTCGACAGAATACTGTGTGTTCGGGTTCTCGACTTCCTCCACGACTGTTTTCTGTAAAAACATATCTACAGTTTTCTCAACGGGGTCAAGGGACACCCGCACGCACTCGGCGTGCGCCGGATAGTCTTTTTTCAGCGCAGCCAGGAGAGCCTGCTCGATTTTTTCAAGCATATATGACTGAGGTATGCCTTTTTCCTTTTCGATATCCGCAATTGCTGAGAAAAATTCTGCGTTCATCTTATGTTTTCCTCCAAAATAATACTATATCTCTATTCTCAAACGTACGCTTGCGATCTCGGGTTTTTCAAAACTGATCCGCTGCCCCTGTTCGTCGATCTCAAGACCACCGTTGACCGTGCCGGTCAGCTTGCCTGTGAAGGTCTTTTTCCCGTCTTTTGCCTTATATAACTTTACTTCGACGAGGCTCCCCGCAAAGCGTTCGTAGTCCGACGGTCCGCGCAGATGCCTCTCCGCTCCGGCGCTTGATACCTCAAAGGTATAGCTTCCGGGGATCATGTCTTCAAACTCGTCGAGGATCGGGTCAAGCTCACGGCTGACAGCTTCGCAATGGTTGATGGATATACCGCCTGGCCGGTCGATATAGACCCGCAGAACCCATCCGACAGGTTCTTTGACATACTCGACATCCCATAACTCACAACCGTTTTTCTCGACAACAGGCCCGATCAATGCGGTTAAATTATCTGTTATTTTACTCATAAAAAGCGACCTCGCCACCCGATAAAAATCCTACCGGCATATTTGCAGAAAAAAGAGTGGGGAGCTTCCCACTCGTCGGACCAACCGTGTCATCGCGGTTACTATACCACACGTTTTCAGTAATTGCAAGTGTTTTTTTGAAATTTCAAAGTGTTTGTAATAATTCGCAATAAATTCGCAATATTTATAGACCGGCTCTGTTTTATATCATTTAATATTGTATTCAAACTGTGTGTATGGTATGATATCTTCTCCATGGGAGGGACGCTGATGAACAGGAAGCTGCCGAGATTATTTCAGCCCAACGTGCGGCTTTATTTCATGCTGCTTATCGCGTTTGCCGCAGCGTCATTTTTTATCGGCGGATACGGGAAAATACTGGCGGGGATACAGGTCATTGTCTTGATTTCAGTCGCTATCTACCTGCGGTTCGCGACAAGGCGGCGCACTGAAAAGCTGTTAAAGTATCTCGAGTCCATATCGGACAGCATGGACCTGACAGTGCGTGACACACCTCTCCCTGTTGTGATACACAATACCGAAACCGGTGAGATCATCTGGTCGAATGAACGGTTTACCTCAATTACGGACAGCCCGGAGCCTTTTTTTGAACGAAGTATCTCAGACGTTGTGCCGGACTACACATGGGACTGGCTGCTTGACGGGAAAAACGAATGTACCGAACCTGTTCCGATCGACGGCAAGCTGTACTGGGTGTACGGAAGCGTAGTACAGTCGGAGCGGGAGTACGTCGCTATGACGTACTGGATCGATGTAACGGAGTATGTCGGGTTAAGCAACGCGTATCTGGACTCGCGCCTTGTTTTTGCGCTGCTGATGCTGGATAATTATGACGAGCTGCTCAAAGGGATGAGCGCAAAGGAGAAGTCCTCCGTTCTTTCGGATATCGATGACAAGATAGGCGCATGGACGGGAGATAAAGGGGGATATCTGTGCAAGTTTGACAGGGACAGATACTTTTTCCTATTTGAAGAGAGATTCCTCGAAAGCATCTCAAAGGAAAACTTTTCCATCCTTGAAAAGGTCCGTGAATGTGTAGGAACGGGCAGTGTCCATGCCACATTGAGCATAGGTCTCGGAAAAGACGGAACGTCACCGCAGGAAAACTACCGTTTCGCAAGCCTTGGGATAGAGATGGCACTCAGCCGCGGGGGCAATCAGGCTGTTGTCAGAAACAGATACGGCTTCGAATTTTTCGGAGGGCATCCACAGCAGCTTGAGAAACGCACAAAGGTAAAAGCGAGGGTCATGTCGAGCGCTTTCGGCGAGCTGCTTGGTGACGCGTCGACCGTGTTTATCATGGGGCATAAAACCGCGGATTTTGACTCGATAGGCGCCGCTATAGGGGTCTGTTGTATGGCGCGCGCAAAGCGGAAAACCGCGCATATCGTCATCGATCCCGTAGCAAATATCGCGCAAAGCGTGATCGATATCGTAAAGCACCACCATGAGTATCATGATGTGTTCATAACAGAGCAGGAAGCGATCTTGAAGGCCGACAGTAAATCATTGCTTGTTATCGTAGATACCAGCAGACCGGAGAAGGTAGAGTCCGAATCACTGCTGCTGTCATGTACCCGCATAGCGGTCATAGATCATCACCGCCGGGCGGCATCGTACATAGACAACGCTGTTTTAAACTTCCACGAGCCGTATTCGTCGTCGTCGTCAGAGCTTGTCACCGAGATGATGCAGTATCTGGTGGACATGGATGAGATCCTCAGAGCGGAAGCCGAAGCGTTGCTTGCGGGTATTGTGCTCGACACAAAGGGTTTCTCCATAAACACCGGGAGCGGGACCTTTGACGCCGCGGCGTTTCTCAGAAGAGCCGGCGCCGACGCGGCGGAGGTCAAGCGGCTTTTACAGACGGATATCGAAGTCGCGACGGCGCGGTTTGAGCTTATGCGCGGAGCGGAGATATACAAAAAAGGCATCGCTATTGCCGTAAGCGAGGATGAGCAGAACCGGATAAGCATAGCGCAGGCAGCCGATGAGCTTCTGTCAATAAAAGGCGTCCACACATCGTTTGCCGTAGCCGGAGATAAAGAGACTGTTTATGTCTCGGGCCGCAGTATCGGAAATATAAATGTCCAGGTGATACTTGAAAAACTCGGCGGGGGCGGAAGTCAGGCAACAGCGGGTCTGCAGGTACAGGACAAAAACGTAGGGCAGGTCGTAAGCGCTTTGAAGAAAACGATCGATACATATTTAAAGAGTTGACTGGAGGTATCCGGAAGTGAAGGTTATTTTACAACAGGATGTCAAGGGACAGGGGAAAAAAGGGCAGATGGTAAATGTATCAGACGGGTACGCGCGTAACTTCCTGCTGCCGAGAAAGCTTGCCGTTCAGGCAACTCCGGAAAACATGACTGTGATGAAGCAGCAGGAAAAAGCACGGCTCAAGAAGCAGGAGGAAGACAAGGCTGCGGCAGAGGCGACGGCGTCCAGGCTTGGGGATGTGCTTGTCAAAATAACAGCGCGCGCCGGGAGCTCAAGCGGAAAACTTTTCGGTTCGGTGACATCAAAGGAAATATCGGAAGAACTGCAGTCACAGCACGGTATCGACATAGAAAAAAACAAGATCGTACAAGATGAGCCTATCAGATCCTTCGGCTCATACGAAGTAAAATGCAAGCTCGGGTTTGAGATAACAGGTACTATCCATGTACTGGTGATCGAAAGTTAGTTTACGAGGGCGATATGGACGATTTACTGCACAGACAAATACCGCACAGCGTAGAGGCCGAGCAGGCGGTTTTAGGATCGATGCTCATTGATTCGCGGTGCGCCGGCGATGTGATCGGCGTGCTCCGGGGAGTCGATTTTTATTCGGTGATAAACAGGAACATCTTTGAAACGATTTTTTCGATGTTCAGCTTCGGAGAAACGATAGACCCCGTGACCGTACTGGAAAAAATGCGCAAAGACGGGGTATGGACTGATGATTCTCCCGGTTATCTGCGCGACCTTATGCTGATAACGCCAACTGCCGCAAACGTTATAGAGTACGCATGGATAGTTAAGGATAAAGCTCTACTGCGCGGTATAGCGGACGCCGGAAGCGACATAATCGAGATGGCGGTCTCAGGCGAAGGCGGAGCGATGAATATCCTTGAAGCTGCCGAGAAAAAGGTATATGCCCTGCGGCAGGACAGGAGCAGGGAGGAACTGACAGAGATATCAAAGGTTCTCGGCGGAGTATACAAGCAGATATCAGACAACGCAAAAGCAGGCGGCGGTATTCCGGGGCTGGAAACAGGGTTTCACGATCTGGACAGGATAATCATGGGACTCAATGACTCCGATCTGATACTCATAGCCTCCAGACCGGGTATGGGAAAAACAAGCATCGCTCTTAATATAGCGCTGCATGTCGCAAGCAAGTCCGGCAAATCGGTCGCGGTGTTTTCACTAGAGATGTCGCGTGAGCAGCTGGCGATGCGTTTGTTATCATCTACAGCTCATATAGACGGAAAGAAGCTTCAAACCGGTATGCTCAGCGATGCCGAGTGGAACAGTCTCGCGGAAGTTGCGAATATCGTCGGCAGCGCCGATCTGCTGATCAATGACGACGGAACGCTGACAGTCACTGAAATGAACGCGCAGTGCCGCCGTCTGAAGAATCTCGGGCTTATCGTGATAGACTACATCCAGCTCATGTCGGCCGCTACAAACGAACGCGGGTATAAAGGCGAGAACAGGGTGCAGGTAGTGACCGAGATCAGCCGGATGATGAAGATAATGGCAAAGGAACTTAACGTTCCGGTGATATGCCTGTCTCAGCTGAACCGGGATAATGAGAAACGCGGCAAGCAGGACAGACGTCCGCAGCTGAGCGACCTGCGTGAATCGGGCGCGATCGAGCAGGACGCGGATATCGTGATGGGGTTGTACCGGGACGATTATTACAATGAAGATTCGGAAGAACCAAACATCGCGGAATGTTTAATACTGAAAAACCGCCGCGGCGAGACAGGGAAGATCAAACTGCGCTGGCTGCCGGAATACACATCCTTCATGTCGATCGACAGCCGTCATGAAGAGTTTTAAATATCGCTAAAGGTAACAAGCAAATATTGATCGAGAAAATACTACAGTTTGCAAAAGAAAATGAAATGCTTCCGGAGTACGGGCTCGTGCTGGTATGTGTTTCCGGAGGCGCTGATTCGATGTGTCTGCTTGAAGCGATGCGGCACATTTCTTATGAGCAAAACCTGACCATCGCCGTTGCGCATTACAACCACGAGCTGCGCGGCGAGGAATCCGACCGTGACGAGACCTTTGTGCTGGAGATCTGCGAGACTCACGGGATCCCGTTTTACTCCGGCAGAGGAGATGTCTCGGCTTATGCGAAAAGACAGGGACTAAGCATAGAGGAAGCGGCCAGGGATATGCGTTACGATTTTTTCTATGAAACAGCGGAAAAAACCGGCGCGCAGCGGATCGCAACAGCCCATACCGCTGATGACAATGCCGAGACGATGCTGATAAATCTTATACGCGGAGCAGGCGGAAACGGCATGTCGGGGATCCCCCCTGTCAGAGATAATGTGATCCGGCCTTTGCTGCGTATATCAAGAGACGAGGTAATGAACTTCATCGACGACCGTGATATCCTGTACGTCGAGGATTCCACAAACAGCCTGGATATTTATACCCGCAACAAGATACGTCATTCGATAATCCCTGTCATCAGGGAGATAAATCCGCGTTTTAATGAAGCAGCGGCAACAGCGGCGGAGTTGTTCCGCGCCGATGAAGAATTTATAACGGATATTGCCGATCTTTTTATACTGGAATGCTGCATCGGGCTCACTGCAGACGCGGCGGACCTTGCTGTGCTGCCGTTTTCGGTCGGCAGCCGTGTTGTGAGAAAGCTGTACGCCCTTGGAGCCGCGGGAGAGGCAAAGCTCCTTTCAGACACCGCTTCACAAGAGGAGATCATGGAAACAGGCTCTTCGTACCGTGGTTCCGGAGCTCCGTCACTGTCTCACAAACATGTAAAAGCAGTTCTGGAGTTATGTGAAAATGACAGCCCGTCGGCAAGTTTGTCGCTGCCCGGAATGACAGTTAGCAGGGAGTATGAGCGTATTGTTTTTAACGCGGGTCTAAAAGTCGAGGATGAGGAATTCGCGCCTGTATATCCCGCTGACGGGGACAGTTTGATAATTCTGGGGCTCGGACTCAAAATAACTTGCAAATCCGGTGTATATGATGATAATATACATGGTGCTCCGCTTACCGGCGCGGAAGACCCGGTAACAGAGCGGAATGTTATAAAAAAGCAAAAAATTGACAAATCGTTTACTTCTTTCCTATTTAAAAGCGCGGAAATTTGTGGTAAGATAACCGTCAGACCGCGGCGCGAGGGAGATTCCATCAGGCTAAACGGGCAAAGCGGCACTAAAACACTAAAAAAATTGTTTATAGAGAAGCGTATCCCCGTCCGGAAAAGAGCTCTGATCCCGGTGATAAGCGATGACGAAGGCGTACTGGGGATCTACAGACTAGGTCTGGGAGACAGAGCCGCACCTGAACACGGCGACCAAGTGCTCCATATCAAAATTGAGGAGATACCGAGATGAAAGACGATATCAGGGAAATACTTTTCTCCGAGGAGGAGATCAAAAAACGTAACGTGGAGCTCGGAGCGTTGCTCACTGAGGAGTACGCGGGAAAATCACCGCTGCTGATCGGTGTTCTTAAAGGATGTTTCGTTTTTCTTGCCGATATATCACGGCAGATCGACCTTGATTGTGAAGTGAGGTTTCTTACAGCTTCATCATACGGTTTTTCATCGGTATCATCCGGCAAGGTAAAGATCGATAAAGAGATCGATTTTGAGATAGAAGGCAGGGATGTATTGATCATCGAGGATATACTCGACAGCGGAATAACGCTGACAGCCCTGCGTGATTTTATATTAGAGCGTAAGCCGGCATCGTTGAAGATATGCACCATGCTGGATAAACCCGAGCGCAGGCAAGTACCGATCACCGCCGACTACACAGGTTTTGTATGTCCAAACGAGTTCGTCGTAGGATACGGGCTCGATTACGGGGAGCGTTACCGCAACCTGCCCTTCGTCGCGTCATTAAAGCCCGAAGTGTATTCATAGTTATTATTAGTTATTAGGAGAACCGGCATTGAAATCGAGAAGCAGAAGCCCGCGGGAAATAGGTTTTTATTTCCTCATCTTAATCATCATATTATCGGCATTTTATCTGATGTGGTCACCAAGCGATCCGGCATCCACTTCGGTAGAGTACTCGGAGCTGCGGCGCCTGTTCATGGACAAGGAAGTTCTGACCTTTAAGATCAGCAGCAATAATAAGCTGACAGCCGAGCTTAAAACCAACTACAGGGACAGCAGTACCCCGTTTGTAACTCATGACCTGCTTGACATCGGTCTGTTCCATGCCGATTTCAGCGATGCCATCAACGAAAGTATGAGGCTTGACTCAAACTTTAAGTACAACTACGAACCCGGGATGCGAATACCGTGGTGGGTATCGCTCCTGCCGTATATCATCCTTATAGCGGTTTTCTTCTTCATATGGAACTCCATGATGAACCGGTCGGGCGTCGGCGGCGACAAAGGCGCGATGCGTTTCGGAAAAGCAAGGACAAGGCTTGCCGGCGACGAAAAGAAAAAAGTGACATTTGCCGACGTCGCGGGCGCGGAAGAAGAAAAGGACGAGCTGCGCGAGATAGTCGACTTCCTCAAAGGACCGCAGAAGTATATCACCATCGGCGCGCGTATACCAAAAGGTGTCCTGCTGGTGGGCCCGCCGGGAACAGGAAAAACACTCATAGCAAAAGCGGTCGCCGGCGAAGCGGGCGTCCAGTTCCTTTCTATATCGGGCTCCGACTTTGTAGAGCTCTATGTCGGCGTCGGCGCGTCGCGTGTACGCGATCTGTTCGACCAGGCAAAAAAGCTTGCTCCCGCGATAATATTCATTGACGAGATCGACGCGGTCGGACGACAGCGCGGAGCGGGACTTGGCGGCGGTCATGACGAGCGTGAACAGACGCTTAACCAGTTACTTGTCGAAATGGACGGTTTCAACACAAACGAAGGCGTCATAATAATAGCCGCGACAAACCGCTCGGATATCCTCGATAACGCGCTTTTACGCCCTGGGCGGTTTGACCGTCAGGTCTACGTCGGTCTACCGGACATAAAAGGCCGTGAGGATATTCTGAAGGTACACGCCCGCGGCAAGATACTCGGCGAGGATATCGATCTTGCGGAGATCGCAAAGGGAACGATAGGTTTTACCGGCGCTGATCTTGAGAATCTGCTCAATGAAGCTGCGCTCCTTGCGGCAAGGGAAAATAAACGGTTCATAACGATGGACGACATCGAGCAGGCAACGCTGAAGGTTATGGCGGGACCGGAGAAAAAGAGCCGTGTCGTAACAGAAAAAAGCCGTAAGATAACCGCATATCACGAAGCGGGGCACGCTGTTGTGTCGCACCATCTGGAGCATGTAGACCCGGTCCACCTCGTCACTATCATCCCGCGCGGTCAGTCCGGCGGAATGACCGTTTACCGTCCGCAGGAAGACAAGGATTATACATCCAGAAGCGAGATGTTTGAGCGTATAGTATCGGCGCTTGGCGGGCGGGTATCGGAAAAGCTGTTCCTGGATGATATTTCTACCGGAGCGTCCGGAGACATACAGCACGCCAGCGCGCTCGCGCGTTCGATGGTTATGAGATACGGAATGAGCGACGCGATCGGGCCGATATCCTTTGATGACAGCAGCAGGTCTGTATTCATCGGCAGAGACTTCTCACAAACAAAAAGCTACTCCGAAAAAACAGCGGCGGCGATAGATGACGAGGTCAAAACGATATTTGACGCTGCCGCCGAGATATGCGAAGAGATTTTGACCGAACACCGCGAGCTGCTCCTTGCAACGGTAGAGTGCCTGCTTGAGCACGAGTCGATCAGCGGCGAAGATTTTAAGTACTTCTGCGAAAACGGCGGAAAACTGCCGCCAAAAGCCGAAGAACCGCCGCCGCAGGATACAGATATACCAAAACCGCCCGGCAACGGGGACTTTCCTGAAGTACCGGATTTAAGTGAGTTTTTTAAAGACAGAGAGATATGAGCATAAAATCTTTTCCCGCGCTTGCGATACTTGTTATTTCCATGCTGCTGCTTACGGCATGCAGAGATAGAACGCCCAATGAAGTCAACTCGCCCGAGGATGTTACCGACAAAGTCATTGGAGCCCTGTCGGGCACGCCATCCGTCAGAATGGCGGACGAGCTTGGTACGGCAAGGGCGTTTGAGTCTATGAGTGATATGATGACTCAGTTGAGAGCCGGTGCTGTTGATTGCGTGATCATGGAAAGCACTACGGCTTCCGAGCTTGTATCAAATACTTCGGGAGTCAGGATCCTCAACGAACCGCTCGAAGAGTACGATCTGCGCTTCGCCGTCCCGAAGGAAAACGCGCAGCTTCTTACGGTGGTGAATGAAGCGCTTGCGACACTCAGGCAAAACGGCACACTCAGAGCATTGAGCAACAAGTACTTCGCCGGAAGAAACTATACATACGAACCTCCCGAAGACGTTGAGCCGCATCCGGGGTATCTGACGGTTGCGCTTCCCTCCGACTCTCCGCCTTTTTCATATAAGGATGAAGAGGGTAAGTTCATAGGGATGGACGTTGAGGTGGCAATAGCGGTAAGTAACCTGCTCGGAGTTGAGCTTCGGGTGATCGAGTACGATGCCTGGGAGCTTGTTACAGCGGTATGGTACGGCAGAGCGGATATGGCGCTCGGCTGGCGGCCCGGCGAAGGTGAAGAGTTGATAAACACTTCGGATGCGTATGCCAATACAGTACATGTAGTGATCGTACGGAGGTAGTTACAGTGATAGATATCGGTTGGCTGGTAGAACAGGGGCCGTGCAAGAAGTTTGCGGCAGGGCAGTATATACCATGTCCCGGGGGGCAGGCTCCGGCAGACCGGGCGATGTATATCCTGCTTGCCGGAAGAGTGGATGTGCTCAGAAAAAGCGCGGCAGGCGGTACGCAGCTTGTCGGGTCTTTACTGCAGGGTGATGTTTTCGGAGGGCGTGAGTACTTCATCGCCGCCGATGACAGCAATTATCTTGCGGGTACCGATGCTATCGTTTTTCTCATTACCGAAGATTCTTTTAACGACCTTTCATGGTCACGTCCGGAGATCCTCTTTGAGATCATCCGCGCCGCGTATATGCCGCTTCGAAAACTGTCCGCGTCGGAAAAAACAGCTTCCGCGGCTGCGGCGGCGCCCGCTAAACCCGCAGCACCAAAACCTGTTGAAAAACCCGCAGTCAAACCCGCAGACACGACCGCGGCCGAACCGCCGCCGGTCAACACGGTCAGGGCGCAGGCGCAGCAGGCAGTCAGAGCTATGACAGCAGCCGCGACCGGCGCTGCAGTCCCGGTATCAAAATCAGGATTTTTCCCGGAAGGGCATAAGTATTTCCCGGGGATTACCAAGCCGGAGTTCGCAAAGCTTGTATTTCCAAAGGACTATGTCTGTCCTTTCTGCAAAAAAGATTTTAAGGATTTCAGAGTATTTCGTTCAAAGCTGTACGAATCATCTCCGATGCGGTTTGATTTGAGAAAGTATTATACGGACTTCCAAACCGAGTGGTATGACGTCATCACGTGCCATAACTGCTACTTCAGCACCTTTCACACCTATTTCACCGAGCCGAAGCCGATACAGAAGGCAAAGATCGAAAAAGAGCTTTTAGCTGCCCGGGCGGAGGTCCATATGGACTTTAACGCGGAGCGCGACGTCGACTATGTTTTTACTTCATATTATCTTGCTATCGTTTGCGCGGACGGGTTTCCCTCGCTCGGAAAACAGATAGTCGCAAAGCTGTGGGGAAATCTGAGCTGGCTCTACGAGGATCTGGAAGATAAGGATATGGAAGTTTTCTGCGCGGCAAAATCCGCGGAATGGTACGAGAAGGTCTATACCGAGACCAGGCTGACTCCGATCCAGGAGCAGATAACATGCTTGTCTATCGCGGGGATGCAGCACCGCGCGGGATTGGACAACAATCTGAAAAAGTTCGTATTTTCAGCCAAAACGCACCAAATGGGTGACAAAACGTACTCAAAACTCGCCGAGGATTTTATGTACGAGCTTAAACTGGAGGATTGATCCCGGAGTTTGATATGTTTGATCGATGTGTGGCATTCCGTACCGGAAAGTCACACATCCGGGTACATAGGGGTTTTTGACCATGAAAAACAAGACGACTTTTTTTTGCACAGATTGCGGTAATGAAGCACCGAAATGGAGCGGGCAATGCTCTGCCTGCGGAGCGTGGAACACAGTCGTGGAGCAGCCGGTGTATAAAACAACGGCTGGCAGCCGCGGCGGAAAATCAGCCGCTTCCGCCGGTGCTGCTGTCCGGACGCGAAGCAGTCCGCGCGAGCTTAAGGAACTGGACATTTCCAATGAAATGCGTTTTAAAACGGGGTTTAATGAGCTCGATCGTGTACTCGGCGGAGGAGCGGTGTCCGGTTCGCTGGTTTTGGTCGGCGGTTCTCCCGGTATAGGGAAGTCGACGTTATTACTGCAGATCTGCGGGCTTATCAGCAGTAAAATGAAAGCACTCTACGTTTCCGGGGAAGAGTCGGAGCGCCAGATCAAAATGCGCGCCGAACGTCTCGGGGTAAAAGGCGGCGGGGTTTTTGTGCTTGCCGAGACCGAAATAACCGAGATCCTGGCAGCGGCGGAGGATCTAAACCCAAACGTGTTGATAGTCGACTCGATCCAGACTCTGTACAATCCCGAACTGACGGCGTCGCCGGGAAGCGTCGGGCAGGTGAAGGATTGTACGATGTCTCTGCTGCGGCTGTCAAAGGACACGGGAGTCACTGTTTTTCTGA
>Ga0123356_10002166_pt1 | contig 21148 bp, 33 predicted proteins | sample TergutEmb28metaG_2_FD_92546 | JGI IMG/M metagenome (GOLD analysis project Ga0123356, IMG submission 92546) | Embiratermes neotenicus P3 segment gut microbial communities from Petit-Saut dam, French Guiana - Emb289 P3 | ecosystem: Host-associated > Arthropoda: Insects > Digestive system > Gut ... | reverse complement strand
CATCCACTTCGCCTCCATGCTCTCAGCTTGTATCTCTTCTAGCATATCAACTCGTATGCCGTCATGGTTTCCGTTCGCCTTGTCCCATTCAGTTCTAGCATATTGCACGCCATTGACTGTAACTTTCTCTACAAATCTTGCTTGTCTTCCTGCACTAAACACATCGCCAAAATAATCTCCTTCCGGCAAGCGTTGCTTCTGTGTACCTTCCTTCAGTTGCATCCAGCGGGGGGTAGTGAAGGGTTCCCATATAACGGCATACGTACTCCCAAACCACTCATTATAATACATAAAGAAATTGCGATTTCCATATGCCCCACAATACGCTGTCCCCGGATACGCCGCGAGCGCCGCCGCGTTCGGCACGTACGGCGTATAAATATACAACAACGCCGTCGCCATATTCTCGATATATACCCACGTCGATCCGCACAGCCCCACATTCGGCGCATACCCAATCTGATTCATCCGCCCCGGCTGGTAATTATATCGATGATTATTTACCTTATAATTATTAAACAGCCACCCAGCATACATTATCTGATCATAAAAACCCTTATTCTTCGGGTCGCATTGCGCCGAGAATCCCGGTCCGCTGTCCGGGCATCCCGCCCCCATAATGTAGTTATACTGCGATTTCACTGGCCATTCATCCGTGAAAATCGATCCGTACTCTTTCTTAATAGTCACTAGCAACACTTTCGGACTAATATTATAAGCCTGCGCCGCCGCATAAATAATCTCCGCCGCACTCATACTACCCTCGAAACGTTCGCCACCCGTTTCAAACGAAGTTTTCTTCGTATCCGGATTCTCGAAATAATTCGTCAAACAAATATACGGCGGTGCGTGGAAATACGTATTCCCCTGCGCCAATCTCAGTGCCGCATAATCTTTCCGTTTCATGCTCGCATAAGCCGGCGCTTCCGACCCCACCAACTTCTCCCCCCACGTATCACACGTCGCCGTCCTGTTCTTAATAAATTGCTCTATCTCCTGCAAAGTCATCGAGTTCTTATCAAAAAATACCGCATCATCAATAATCCTCCCCGGCTGGAAGTCCGTCGCTTTCACCGCAGTCGCGTCTTCGCTGTTTCGCGCCACCAAAGCACCCAAAGCCACCCCCCAAACCACCGCGCATCCCACTGCTAGTAATACCGTTGTTTTACTGAGCCTCATCGCCTAAACTCCGCTTCATTAGATCCAATCACAGTATCTGATTCGTATTCCAATACGAACGTCCATAACCCCTTTTCGTCGCTAGCATCCAATTTCGAAGTCTCACACACTACCGAAGTCGAAGCCGCCAGTGCCGCCGCTCTTACTTCTATCCTCACACCGCTCGGGTTAATCACAGCATAAGTACACACTCCACTCGTATCTGTCGAATTCGTCACCATTCCGCTCACCACCCATCCCCCATCCTCATACAGAAAACTCGTAAGCATCACATTCACTTTTGCCTTCTCGCCCGGTTGAGCTATGGGCGTCTCCGGTATATCACTGCCGCCCTGTTGCTTTTTAGGATCTACTCGGTCATCTTTCAGCGGGTAATCATCTTCGACACTCGCGCTTTCTCCACCGACCGTATCTGGTTTCCCCTGCACAAACAACAAGAACATCCCCAATATCGCCCCCATCGCCAACAAGAAAACTAACACTATAATAACTATTTTTGAACTAGATTTTTTGGATTGTTTTTGATTTTTAGGCATAATCCTCCTACACTAAGCATTATAGCACACTCTGTCCAAAAAAGCAATAGCGCTTAAGCCTGAATATAAGATAAAAATAAACTAAATTAACCAGTAATAATAGGCTCGGGTCCGTAGCTCGGAGCCGCAGGCCCACCGGTGTTCAAAAATGGGTTGTTTGGATCCACTTTCGATACTGGTGCTGGCGGTGGTGGCGCTGCCACCTCTGCAGCCACAGCTCTCAGCGCCGAAACAATAATCGTCCCGTAAATATCATCCACCGTCGAACCGCGCGACAAATCAGACACCGGAGCATTAAAGCCCTGCAACAACGGCCCGTATGCATTCGCTCGTCCGAAGAACTCAATCGCTTTCGCCAGAATATTCCCAGCATTCAAATCCGGCACAATCATGATATTCGCATAGCCAGCCACCGTGGACGTCGGCCCTTTTTTCTTGCCCACGCTCTCAATCAACGCCGCATCCAATTGCATCTCGCCATCAATCTTGAGAGACGGGTCCGCTTTCCGCACTATCTCCATCGTTTCCAGCATCTTATCAATCGACGGATCTTTCCCGCCGCTTCCAAACGACGAGAAGCTCAACATTGCCACTCGCGGCTCAGTCTGAATTACCTGTCTGTGCGTCGCTACTGTCTGCAGCACAATGTCTGCTAATCTCTGCGGGTCTGGAGCTTTGCTGACCGCCCCGTCCGCCAACATCAACGTCATGCCGTTCGAGAACTCAAAAATATACGAGCTCGAGAATGTCTTCACATCCTTCTTCACCCCAATCCATTCCCGCACTCCTACAATTACATCATAAGACGTCATATCAATTCCCGCCACCATCGTATCTGCCATATGTTGCGCCACCATTGTCCCGCCGCTCTCCATCGATTCCGAACGCATCGGGATGATTATTCCCAGCGCTTGGGCTCTTTCAATCGCCTCGTCAAGCATAGGGTTGTTTTCGACGAAAACCATCTTAACTGGTCTTGGTATTCTTTGCACTAAATTATCTAAAAAGCTCATACTAATATTATAACACTATTCGCTGCCCGGCTTCTCTTTGAAAATCATACTGTATGCCAAGAAGTTGATCGTCATGCCCACCCCAATCGCGGCCATTTTCGCTACCATATTGATGATCCAGCTCTCGCCTAATAAAGTAAATACCCATATAATCACTCCCTGTACCACCCATCCCGAAAAAATCGTCACCGCAAAAAACCTCGGCGCCGTTTCTCGAACCGCACGTTTCGATTTCCACACATATTTCATATTGAGCACGAAACTGATGCACATACAAATCCCCACCGAAATCACATTCGCCACCACCGGCTGAATCCCTATCACATTCGCCAGCAACAAAAAAAGCAAGAAGTCAGAGACCGTATTCACTACCCCCACCAAGATGAACTTCGCCAATTCCTGATGCTTCACCTCTATCATCATTTACATATTTTAGTAGAATAAGAGTACTATGTCCACTTACCCCGTCATCTCCGTCCTCATGCCAGCGTACAACTCGTCATCTACTATCACCCGCGCTGTCGACAGTATTCTCACTCAAACATTCACAGACTTCGAGCTCATTATTCTCGACGATTATTCGACCGATCAGACCGCCGCAATAGTACGAGACTACATCAAACAGGACAAGCGCATTCGCCTCGTCCAAAACTCGACCAATCAGGGAATTGCCACTAACCGCAATCTCGCCGTTGCCGAATCCCGCGGAAAATATATCGCTTTCATCGATTCTGACGACTACGTCGACCCAAAATATCTCGAGACCCTATATAAAAATCTCCAAGAATCCAAAAGCGATATCACCGCTTGTAGCTACGTCGAGGAATACCAGAACGCATCCATCGCTCCCCCATTCAAGCCAAACGCATCACCACATATTCTAGCGCCGAAGCCATTCATGAATACCTCAGATACGGCGACCTGGGCGCTTTTACCACCTGCAAACTCATCAAAAAATCCCTATTCGACGGAGTCGCTTTCCCAGACGGCCGCATTTTTGAAGACCTCGCGGTTTGCTATCAGTTATTTGCAAAAGCCAAGCAAGTTACATTCATCCCGCAACACCTCTATCACTACGTCCAAAAAAGCACCTCAGCCGTTCATAAACGCCAATCCCTGCGCGACCTTGAGTTCCTCTTCGCTATCCCCGACCAAGTCGAGAACTATCTCGACGGCCAGCCGGATAAATCCGACCTCGTTTACTTTCGTTTTCGCACCTATCTCTCAGTTATCAACCTCACCCTTTCCTCTCATACACCCGCTCCATCTCTCACACGCAAAATTATCAAATACTTCCGTACTCATTTCTTAAGTATCAAGCATAGCGGCCTCTCAAAACGCGAACATATTCAGCTCGCGACTCTCCGTCTCGGCCTCGCTCCGTATCGTTTATTACACTTCATCCAACGCGCCCTTTTCCGCAAACACACCGTCTAATGATACACATTAGCGCTTTGCCCCACAAAATGCTAGAATAGCCTTGTGAAGACTAGGGTCCACCGCAGCGTCGTTTCGATTGCGCTCATACTGTATTTCGTCAGCGCCATTACCTTTGCGCTCAGCGCAATTGTTATCTCCGGTCGCGCACAAGAATCAAATGCCGGCACCGAAGTCCGAGTCAGTTTCACTGTCACTCCACCAGAAGCCGCTGATAACCACGCTCACATAATTGGTTTCCTCGATGGAGGAGAAGATACTGGCGATTATTATTACTTCAATTCCGGCACCACTCCAATCCTCATTCTTAGCTCTATCTACAACGTCATTAACCTTACCGCTATCATCAACCCTGGCACGCCGCAAGAGTCTTTGCTCCTCGATAGAGTTTACGATGTTTGGCTTCATCCAGCCAGCGACACCATAGTCATCCCTTGGAGTAGTATCGTCGAAGGCCGCAATGTCATCGCTCTCACCGCTCTCGGTCAAGACGGCCAAACCATCATCAAAATTTTCGAATTCTTCTTCCAGCAAACCCCCACCCCTCCTCAGGCTGGCTTCTTCAAAGACCTGTTCGCCGACACCGCTAACGCCACTGATTCCCAGTGGATTACCATTATTTCCATCATTGTTCTATCGCTTGTCGGTATCATAATCGTTTCGTTCGATAGCCACATCAAGAAAAAGCTCGAAGAACCGAAACCTACTTCTTCCGCTTCTTCTCGGGTTTTTCGGAAAGCCTCCGGTAAATCTTCTCGTCGTACTTAATAATCTCGTCGAGCTTCCTCAAGAATGACATTTCGATTTTTTCTTCGACGTTCGCTTCTTTCTCCAGAGCATTCAACTCGCTAATTAATCTCTTGATTAATTTATCTTGTCTATATGCTTGTATCTCAGCCAGACCTGCTAGAGTGATCGACGCGACAGCGATCAACAACGCCACCATCTCCGATACCATAGAAAGAGTATCTCCTTCTCGCATCATATAGATTGTCACACCGTTTACAATGACCATGACTCCTAGGATTCCTGCCAATACCCATATTATCCAACGTGATTTTTTCATATTTCTATATTAACACAAATAATGTCTCTCGCTTATGCTTGCTCGCCAAGTATGCTGCGCGCTAATCTCAAACTATGCAAAAAGCCACCGCAATCACCCTAGTCACTCTAATGCTAATTTCATCGATTTTCAGAACACCCATGTTGGCCCAAGCCAGCGACTACAACTGTATGCAAGTCGAGTTTATCTGGGTGCGCGGCTCCGGGCAATCGCAAGATTCGGACGACTACCTAGCGTATCAGACAGCTATCAACAACCGGTTCTACACCGAAGGTCCTCTTGTCACCTATCGTTTTCGCGAAATCGATTATCCTGCGGTCAACGTCGATCCAACAAAGCTCGCTAGCTTCGTAACGGCTACCGGTGCTCTCGCATCTTCCGGCGAGGCCTTCACTTTTGGCAATAGCGTCGATATTGGCGTTCGCAACCTGCGATCAACCGTCGAACAAATACACACTTATTGTCCCGATACGCTCTTCTCCATCGGTGGGTACTCTCAAGGTGCAAAAGTAGTGGCCGATAGCCTACCATATCTCAACTCTCGGCAATTTGTCTACACCGCTCTTTTCGGTGAGCCAAAACTCAATCTCCCAGAAGGTCGTGGTTCTTTTCCGGATGCCTGTCGAGGAGTGAACTTCAGCTCATACAACGTTTGGTCGCCTAATTGCTATACAAATGAAGGCGTCCTCTCCGCTCGCAAACCATACATACCAAATGACTGGAATGGTAAAGTTGGACTTTGGTGTAATGCACGTGATATAGTCTGTGGCTCCAGCAAAACCGCTGCAGATACGAGTTTCTCCTTCGCCGGTCATGGCGAATATAAATCAAACGGCCAAATGCACATTATGGCCAATATCATCTGGCAAAAACTTCTAGAGACCAACGTCGTCAACCCGCTTTTCTCTTCATACACTAAGCCTCGTCCGACTTCTCTCATGCCTCTGACAGCGCTTCCGCACGATTTCGTATTCTTGATCGATACTACTGGCTCTATGACACAAGCCATCTGGAATTACCGCGAGTCCGCCCGCCGTTTTGCCAGCGACATCGTTGCCTCTGGTGGGCGCGTTGCCCTCATCGAATATAGAGACCACGAAGACGCTGGATTTCCACTGCTGCGATGCGATTTCTCCTGCTCTTTTGGCGCTTTTTCTAGCGAACTCAGCTATCTCCCTCAGGGTAGTTCCGGCGACACACCCGAAGGTTTACTCGGCGCTCTCATGTTCGCCTACAACCATCTCGACTGGCGCTTTGGGGCCGCCAAGTCCATCGTGGTGCTTACCGACGCTGGCTATCACAATCCCGACAAATCCGGCATTACTTACGACCAAGTTGTCGCCCGCTCGCTCGAGATCGATCCTGTTAATACCTATATCCTCGCTGCAGACGTCGATTCTCCAGATGACCAAGACAGTCTCACTCAGCTCACTAACGCTACCGGCGGGCAGCTGCTCATTTTCAACAGCGATACAGACAACGAAATACTATTCGACGATTTCCATCGGTCCATCGCGGCTCGTCCCGTCGCACTCCTACCGCTCTCTGCTTACTATGGCACCATTCACAACCCTTTTGTCTTTGACGCTACCTTGTCTTACGTCGGCGATAATTACGGCGCGCCTCTAACTGTTGAATGGGATTTTGATGGAGACTCTATCTACGATACCCTGCCATCTACCGACCTCGTCGCTACGCACCAATACCCGACCCCTGGCGACTATACCCTCGTTGCCCGGCTCTCGAGCGACACAGGTTTTTCGTCAACCATCTCCGTCTCAGTATACGTCTCTCCTTCTGCCGATTCCTACCCATTTAGTACGCCTCCTTCATCAAGCACTGTTACGGCCCCGACACCCTCCAACGAACCTATACCACTTAACAGGCCAAGCCAAAACCTCCCCGAACCATCTCAAAACATAAACCTCGATGCCTCCAGCCCACTCGCTCATGCAGACTCCAACCAGAGTACCGATACATCGCCTGGCAATCCGTCAATCCTGCCACCCACCCACCAAAGTCAAACAGCCTCCATTGACCCATCACCCAATTCTCATATTATGCTACTATTTTTGACACCACTCCTAATTCTAGCTATAATTTGTTTATTCCTGGGGCATTACCAATATCGTCAGCACCCTTCAAGAACAATAATCATTAGGAGAAAGAACCATGAGAAAGCAAACCATATTAGTAACTGGCGGTCTAGGCTATATCGGCTCGCACACCGTAGTTGAACTTATCAACTCCGGCCAAGAAGTTATCATCATCGACAACCTTTTCAATAGTAAAATCACCGTTCTTGATGCCATCAAGAAAATTACCGGCGTCAAACCCATTTTTCACCGTGTCGACCTCCGCAATCAATCCGAAATCGACGAAGTTTTCGCCAAATATAACTTCGATGCCGTCATTCACTTTGCCGGCCTCAAAGCAGTCGCAGAATCTGTTGAGAAGCCACTCTTCTATTACGAAAACAACGTCGGCGGCACCATCAACCTCCTCCAGGCCATGGCCGCCAACGAAGTCAAGCGTATCATCTTTTCATCTACCGCTTGTGTTTACGGCGAACAGTCCGAGGTTATCTACAACGAAGACATGCCTACGGGCAACGGAATCGTCAACCCGTACGGCCGCACTAAATATGTGATTGAAGAAGTCCTCAAAGATTCTTCTGCTGCCGATGCCGAGCTCGAAGTTTCCATCTTGCGCTACTTCAACCCAGTCGGCAACCACAACACCGGCCTTATCGGCGAAGACCCCAATGGCATCCCCAACAATCTCATGCCCATCATCATGAAAGTCGCCACCGGCGACCTCGCCCAGCTATCGATTTTCGGCGACAATTACCCGACCAAAGACGGCACTGCGGTGCGCGATTTCATCCACGTTGTCGATTTAGCGCGTGGTCATATCGCCGCCCTGGAGCACATCCATCCCGGCGTCTCTATCTATAATCTCGGCACCGGCCAGGGAACCAGCGTCAAACAAATGGTAGATGCTTTCGAATCCGCCCGCGGCAAGAAGCTCCCCAAGAAAATCGCTGCCCGCCGCGCCGGCGACCTCCCAGAATACTATGCCAACCCAGCCAAAGCCAATAAAGAACTGAAATGGAAAACCGAACTTACCCACGATGCAGCTATGGCTGACACTATCAAGTTTCTAATTATTGTTGGCAAGCTGTCCGCGTAGCAGACTATTCGCTTCCAGCCACCCCTCTAGCGATCCGCAGTCGATGAATTGCCTCTGTGCTCGTATTGTTTTTATCACTCCGCCCTTATCTACAAAAGACTGAATCGGGTCAGTAATCATATATTCTTGGTCTTTCGCCGCAAAACTGTGACCATTCGTGTATTCAATAATTTCTTTCAACAAATCTCCAGATATCACCAGGCGGTTCACGTTAGTCAGTTTCGAAGTCACGTTCTCAAGCGCTGGCTTCTCCACGAGCCGTGTCAGCTTGCCGTCTTGCTCCTCAATCATCCCGTATCGGCCAGCAATTTCTTCCGGTTCTCGTTCGACCCCCATAATTACCGAATCGCCATCCTCGCCCGCCGCCTCAATCAATGCTCGAATCTCCGAGCCGTCATGCGACTCCCAGAAGAAGTCATCGCCGTTACAAAATACCACCGGTCCCACGATTCCCAGCTGCTCTGCCGCTTCCGTAATTGGCACGCTCGACCCGTATCTCTCCAGGTCCTGACCAACAAATCGGAACGACACATTCGGCCGCAAAATATCATCCATAATCTTCAGCCTGTCTTCCAATCCTCGATTAATCAAGAATTGGCGCAAATTATAATTTTCCCCATAATACGTCTCAATTTGCTTCGACATCTCGCGGTTCACAACAATAATTATTTCGGTCAAACCTGCCCTCACGCACTCTTCCACTACATAGTCCACAATCGGCCTATCGCCCACCGGCAACATGGATTTCTCCAAAGCCTTTGTAATTGGTAATCTTCTTGTCCCCCACCCCGCTACTGGAATAATTGCTGTTGTAATCATAACCACAGTATAACACAATCCAATATTCGACTAAGGAGCAGTTTTATGCTATAATCAACAGATATGGACACCAGTAAAGTTCGAAACTTCTGTATTATTGCCCACATCGACCATGGGAAGTCCACTCTTGCCGATCGCCTGCTCGAGATTACTGGCACTGTCACGAAACGCGAGATGAAAACTCAGCTTCTCGACTCCATGGACTTGGAACGCGAAAAAGGCATCACCATCAAACTTTCTCCTGTCCGCATGAACTACGACGGTTACGAGCTCAATCTTATCGACACCCCGGGTCATGTCGATTTTAGCTACGAAGTCTCCCGCTCGCTCGCCGCTTGCGAGGGCGCCATTCTTGTCGTCGATGCCACTCAGGGCATCCAGGCTCAAACTCTCTCCAATGTCTACCTCGCACTCGAAGCAGACCTCGCAATTATTCCAGTACTCAACAAAATCGATCTTCCCGCCGCCGACGTCGACAAGGTCTCTGCCGAAATCATCGACTTGCTCGGCTGCGCACCAGAAGACATTCTCCACATCTCGGCCAAAACCGGCGAAGGCGTCCCGGAGGTCTTGCAGGCTGTCATCGACAAGATCCCCGCCCCGGCACCCTCTGACAACCCGACGCGCGCCCTAATTTTCGACTCTTACTTTGACGACTACCGCGGCGTGGTCCTCTATGTCCGCGTCGTCGACGGCACCATCCCGAAATCCGCCGAAATCTCCATGCTCGCCGCCAAGTCCAGCGGCATCGCACTCGAAGTCGGCCACCTCGCTCCCAAGATGTCTCCTGACCCAGAATTATCCACCGGTCAAATCGGCTATGTCGTCACCAATCTCCGCTCCACCGCCGAAGCCAAAGTCGGCGATACCGTCACCCTGACCAAACACCCATCTGCAACCCCCCTCCCAGGCTACAAAGACGTCAAACCTTTCGTCTACGCCGGCTTTTTCCCAGTCTCAAACGACGATTACAAAATCCTAAAAGAAGCCGTCGAGCGCCTATCTCTCTCCGACTCCGCTCTTCAATTCGACCCAGAAAACTCCCCAGTATTAGGTTTCGGCCTCCGCATCGGTTTCCTTGGCCTTCTTCACCTCGACATCATTCGCGAACGCCTCGAGCGCGAATTCAATCTCGACCTCGTCATCACCAATCCCTCCACCGACTACCACGTGACATTGACTGACGGCGAAGAGTTAGATATCAAGTCCGCCTCCGACCTGCCCGACGCCTCCAAGGTCACAGAAGTCCGCGAGCCCTGGATTCGCGGCGAAATCATCGTGCCATCGAACTTCATCGGCCCCGTCCTCGAGCTCATCGTCCAACGCCGCGGCCGCCAGAACAACATTTCTTACGTCGCCGACCGCGCCGTCATCGCATTCGAAGCACCTATGGCCAATCTCCTCACCGACTTCTACGACCAGCTCAAATCCAGCACCTCTGGCTATGGTTCCTTCAACTATGAACTCGCCGATTACCGCGCCGAAGACCTCGTCCGCGTCGATTTCTACGTCGCCGGCGAACGCGTCGACGCTCTCTCCGTCATGGCCCACCGCTCCGAAGCCGACGCTATCGGCAGGGAAGTCACCAAGAAACTCAAACAAACCATCCCCCGCCAAGCTTTCGAGGTCGCCCTGCAAGCCGCCATCGGCGGACGTTTCATCGCTCGCGAGACCATTGGCGCTTACCGCAAAGACGTCCTTACCAAAATCCACACCGGCGACCGCGACCGCAAAGCCAAGCTCCTCTCCAAACAGAAAAAAGGCAAAGCCCGCATGAAGCGCTTCGGTAAAGTCGACATCCCTTCCGAAGCTTTTACAGTCATGCTCAAGCGCGATTAACACCGGTGCACAAGCCCGCTATATTGACTTTTAGCCAAAACTATGATACAATGCAAACATGAGACCTAGTTCTCTAGGTTTGTAGTGTCGCCCATGTAGGCGACAGGTTCTTTTACAGACCTGAAAGGAGTGATCATTTTGGATAAACTATCCCACGAGGATGCCGAAACTTACTTGTTTCGTGGCATTCCCATGATTCGTAATGTTAAGAAGGAAAAAGAGATCAGGGAATTACTGACCAACTTTCTCCGCGACAGAAATAATTGCGTGGCAATAACTGCCTGCATGTTGGATTATTGTAAGAGTTACGAAGCTCTCGGCGGTGTATTAAAAAACTTCTCAGAAGTATCCAAAGAAAAAGTTGAGCTGATTTTTGACATCGTCATAACAAGCAAGATTGAGTACTGGAAAGCAGAACACATCATTGCTGTATCAGAAAATGCCCTGAAGGTGGTGCAGTCTCTTAACACTCTCGACCCGGAAATCGGCAAGAAAGTGCTAGAGACCATGGGCGACCTTAAATATGGCCTAAACGAGCACCAAACAAAGGTACTATCAGATAAGCTAGTCATGAGGCAACCTATCCTCAAAAAGCTTTTAGCCACTAAGGATTATTATGATGCAAACCTGGTGAAACGGACTTATCGGTATCAATGAAGACTTTTCTCGCATTAGTAACAAGACCTTACGCAAACTTCTCGAAAAAGAGAAATACAAATCTCATGTTGATGATCTGATGAAATGGTTGGCTGCCAATAGCGACAAAAACTTCACTGACGAAGCGTTAGTTGCGGCTCTCACATGCAGTTATTCTCTCAAAGACTTCTTAATGGACTTTGAAAGATTGCCTGCGGAGTATCAAGCTCATATCACGATGTATCCTAGCTATCATAATGTTTCAATATCGGCAGTAAGGATGGGTATCCCGATTGATACTTTCAAGAAGTACGCTTCACACAGCAGACCTCTCCAGGACAATAATCTATTGTCTGCGGCTGAAACGCTCAACAAGCTAATTGCAAAAAATGTCGATCCTGAAATTATCGACTACCTCATCGCATTAGCGGTAGCAGAAAAACGGCGGCCCCGTAGAGGTGCTCGGAGAACGCGCATTACAAGTCGGAGTAAATCTTGATTGGATCAAACTATATCATCGTAATCTCAATCTGCATGTCATCGACACAATCGACGCGATACGTGATAATTATTCGGTCGACAAAGGCCTAATCGTCGCACAAGACGAGCTTGATATACTGCGCCAAGAAGAATACTATATAAGGCAAGAGTCGGCCAACAAGCTAAAACTCGGTTTGTCAAACAGAAACTCATAAAGGTCCAAAAGCTAGCATAGCTTGAAGCTATGCTCTTTTTATGTTACAATTCTCAGAACGTGTAAGAGGTGTGGCTTCAAGAACATTTTTTTGGGAGGTGTATGCATATGAAAACGGAAGTTGAAAAAGTCCTAAACTCGCTTCATGATTGCGAGCTCAAGACCTACTTGGCAGAAGAAGTGCACGATATCGCACTTGCTGATTTTGTCGTGCAAAATCAAGCTATTATTTCTCTGATTACCCATAGTCACTGGGAAGAGAAAAGCTACAGTCCAGCACAAGTCATCAAAGTTCTTGCGAGATTCGACAAGATTTCTCGCGCCCTGCTCTATCAAATCGTCGACGCTTCGACAAGCGATGTGTGGCTAGATAAACTCGAGAAACTATCGTATAGTTACTTGCGTTATTACGAAATTGATCCGATTACCGGCATGGCAATAGTGGATCCAAAGGCGCTAGTGCATTCGGTCAAGAGTAAGATTATCGGACCAGCCGAATTTCTCTGTATATACCATCGATTATCTAACGATAAAAGAGAAAATGCTCTAAGCGCAGAACCTCACGTAATCAGGATTAATCTACCCCAACTTAACTACGCCCCAGCCACCTGACTGGGGTGCTTTTTTATTAAAAACCGCATCTTCACGCGTAATCTCAATGAAATATTCTTTCCCAAAACTAATCCTTTTGCCATTCTGCAGTGTGATGATCTCAGACAATAACTTATTTAGTTGCATACGCGTCAGACTCCGCACCATCGTCCTCTCCACAACTTTTCGCAGCACTTCCAGCGCAATTTCCTCCGGCAGGGAAGCCATCATTTTTCGTTTCATCCGATAAGACTTCTCATCCACCCCTCCTGTCTTGTGTAAAACGCCTTCGATCAGTCCGTCAATCTCCACCTTCAAATCATTCTGCTTTTCTGCCAACTCCACGACCCTTTCAATCTGCGCCTGCGCAGTATCGCGCAGCTTTTCTCGCACCCGATTGCGCAAATAATCCTCAGTATTGTTCGTCTGATCCTGCCGGAAATGCAGCTCATTTTCGCCAGCATAGCGACAAATTTCTGCCTTGCTCATATTTATCAACGGGCGCTCAATCCGCTCGCTATCTCCCAGCACCGCCAACCCCCTCCAGCCCGTCCCGCGCAAACAGTTAATCACTACCGTCTCTACCACGTCATCTTTGTGGTGCGCTGTGTGTACCTTGTCCCCATCGCCGCACAGCCCAAACAAAAAGTCCCATCGTGCCTTCCGCGCACCTGCCTCGTTCACGTCAGGCCCCAGTTTACCCACTCCCAATTCAAACGGCAACCCGTATGATTCTGCCAATTTCCGCACAAACTCCGCATCTTCATGCGAGTTCTCTCGAATCCCATGGTCGAAGTGCACCACCACCACATCCGGGTCTTCGCGCATCATGTGCAACATCACTACAGAGTCCACCCCTCCGCTCACTGCTAGTATCTTTTTCATCTTTAACCAAATTGTAATATACTATTACTTAGAAAGGTAATGCTCATGTTAGTACTCAATTCGCAAATCATCGGCAAGCCCGTCCAGAGCATTCATACCGGTTCTCCTATCGCTAGCCTAGTTCATGCTATCGTCGATTACCAGAATCTGCAAGTCGTCGCTTATGACGTTGCTGGTCCGCTCGTCCGTCAAGAAGGCCTAGATGTGCTGATGACCAAAGATATTCGTGAGTATATCCCACTTGGCGCCATTGTCGACTCTATCGACTCACTTGGCAACTCGGAAGATATCGTCGCCGTTAGTAAAATCAAAGAAGTCCGATTCGACCCGCTCAATCTCAAAGTCAAAACCAAAAAAGACAAGCATATCGGCCACGTCAGCGACTTCATTGTTGATACCACCGACTTCATGATCCATCAAATCATCGTCCGCCGCCCCATCCTGCAATCCTTTATCGACCCCGAATTGACCATTTCGCGCGAACAAATTGTCGAAGTAACAGATTATTACATTATTATCAAAGACGACAAAGAAAAGTCCAAAGTCGAACGCAAAGTTGCCAAAGAAAGTTTCGTTCCCAACTACGTCAACCCTTTCAAACAGCCTGACTTCGCCGGAGAAACCAACTCAACCTCAAATTAAGCAAATCATAATAATAAGGAGGTAAAAATGAGAGACTTCGAAAAGATAAGTTATACGCAGTTTGCGAAAGACGTCAGCGCCAACCGCGCGCTCTATGACGAGTTCCCGCTGCCCACGCGCGATTCCAAGCGCACAGCCGGTTATGATTTCTATCTGCTCGCCGACCTCAATCTTGCTCCAGGCGAAATCATCAAAATCCCGACCGGCGTCAAAGCATTTTTCGCCAACGATGAAGTCCTACTCTTGATTGTCCGCAGCAGCACTGGCTTCAAATACAATATCCGCCTTTGCAACCAAGTCGGTGTCATCGACGCAGATTACTATGGCAACCCTGACAACGAAGGCCACATCTGGATGAAACTCCAAAACGAGAGCGAAAAGACCCTGTCATTCTCCAAAGGTTCAGCCCTGGTCCAAGGCATTTTCATGAAATATCTCGCCACCGAAAGCGACAATCACAAAGACAAGCAACGCGGCGGTGCTTATTCCACGCCGCAGAAATAAATAGTCACTCAATCTCCCCAATCCGTATCTTCGCTTTTATCACTACCGCTACTCCGCACCATCTCTTTCACCAACTCCCAATCAAAGCCCTGCCGTACTAAGTACGTGCACAATTTATCATCATCGTACCGTGCTCGTTTCTTCAAAATAATCTTCTCAATTTCCGTCTGGTCATCGCGTTTCGATTCACCCATCACCCTCTCCATCACGTCTTTCGCAACCCCTTTCTTCATCAGTTCCTGCGTCAATCTGCGCTTCGACGCCCCCTTCTTCACCGACCGATTATCCACCCACCATTCCGCGAACTTCACGTCGTCGATATATTTTCGTTCTTTCAACCTTTCAATCACTTTTTCGACATCTATTTCCGGAGTCTTTCGCTGCACTGGCTTGCCATTATCGTCGCGCACCACCTTGCCGTCGCGGTCCTTTTTATACACCGGTTTCGCTGCTTTCCTCCACAAGTAATCCCGTACCTCTCTCTCTGCCCTTGGCCGCACCAGTACCCATTCCAGCGCCCGCGCATAAATCTTCCCAAAATCACTTGCAGCCTGCAGTTCAGTCATCTTTTCTTCCGACAACTCAACCCCCACTTTCAACCCGAAATCCACCACCTGCGTAATATCCAGCGACAGCACAAAACCACCATCAACAAACACGTTCACTCGCGTCTCTTGCCTCTGCTGTGGCTTCAGCGCCGTAATAACCATCGTACGATACTATTCCTCAACAGCAGCAACTTCGCGGACTTTCATCTCCAGCTCTTTTGCTAGTTCCGGCCGCTCTTTCAGTACTTTCTTTACTTGTTCGCGACCCTGTCCGAGAGTCTCGCCATTATACTTCACAAACGCTCCCGATTTCTCAACTACATTGTGCAAAATCGCCAGATCCAACACATCGCCAGTCTTCGAAATCCCCTCGTTGTACATAATATCGAACTCAGCCGTTCTAAATGGCGCCGCAATCTTATTCTTTACAATCTTAATCTTGGTCCGGTTTCCCGCAATGTCTTCGCCGTCCTTAATCTGCCCAATTCGACGTATGTCTACGCGCACCGAGGCATAGAACTTCAAAGCATTTCCGCCCGTTGTAGTCTCCGGGTTGCCAAACATCACGCCAATCTTCATGCGAATCTGGTTGATGAAAATCACCGTAGCTTTGGACTTCGCAATAATGCCAGTCAATTTGCGCATTGCTTGGCTCATCAAACGAGCCTGCAATCCCATCTGCGCCTCGCCCATGTCGCCGTCAATTTCAGCCTGCGGCACTAACGCCGCTACCGAGTCAACCACAATCAGATCTACTGCACCCGAACGCACCAAAGTCTCACAAATCTCGAGCGCTTGCTCGCCATTATCTGGCTGCGAAATCAGCAAATTATCTGTGTCCACCCCGATTTTCTTCGCATAAGCTGGATCAAGCGCGTGTTCCGCATCGATAAACGCCGCAGTGCCTCCGCCCCTCTGGATTTCTGCAATAGCATGCAGCGCCAAAGTTGTCTTTCCAGACGATTCTGGCCCAAAGATTTCAATAATCCGCCCCTTAGGATATCCACCTCCTAGCGCCAAGTCCATCGACAGGGAACCACTAGACAAGAGCTCCACGTCTATTTTGTGCGCCTCCCCTAGTTTCATAATCGAGCCGTCGCCGAACTGCTTAGTAATCTGACTGATTGCCAGCTTCAAAGCCTCGCTTTTGCCATCTTCGCCGCCCCCAACCTCAGTCTTCTTTTCTTTCGCCATTTTTACCTCACTTTCTATCATTATTATATCTTATTCACTTGTCCCACCCTAGCATTTGTTCGAGTTGAGGAAGGTGTAATAAGACCCCAACTACGAGCATCATACCATTGTCTACCCCAGCTAAAAACCATAAGCACATGATATTATTCACCAGATAAGCGTAGCGCCAGGCAATCCCCAACCTCCGCCCCCTAGCCACACAACCCCTAATCTGTTAAAATATAAAAAACAGGAAGGAGTTTTATGTCTGGACACAGCAAATGGGCTACTACCAAACGCCAAAAAGCCGTCGTCGACGCCAAGCGCGGAGCAGCTTTCACTAAAATCGGCAATCAAATCGCTATTGCCGCGCGTTCTGGTACCGACCCTACGACCAACTCCGCCCTAGCCATGGTGCTCGAAAAGGCCCGCCTCGCCAATATGCCCAAGGCCAACATCGAGCGCGCGATTCAACGCGTCGCCGATAAGTCTGCCGCTGCACTGACCGAAGACACATACGAAGCCTACGGCCCCGGCGGCGTCGGCATTATCATCGAAACCGCCACCGACAACAAAAACCGCACTATGCCCGAGGTTAAATCAACTCTCGTCAAAAACGGCGGCCGCCTCGCCGACCCCGGCTCTGTCATGTTCCAATTCACCCGCAAAGGCGTGATTTTCACACCAGGGAAGGGCGACGAGATTATGATGGCCGCACTCGACGCTGGCGCCGAGGACATCGTCGAAGAAGATGACGGCACCACTATCTACACTGTCTCTGGCGACCTCGCCAAAGTCCGCAAGTCCCTCATCGACGCCGGACTAGAAATCACCGACGCCGAACTCCAATACGTCCCCAATACCACCATCCCCACAGACCCCGAAACCAGCGAGAAAGTCGGGAAAATCCTCGACGCTCTCGACGACCTCGACGACGTTACCGCAGTCCACACCAACGCTGAATAGCCCAATAGACCAATAGAAGAGCCCACCTTATGGTGGGCTCGTTGTTACATGTTGATAATTGGTGTTTTGGTTAAAATCTGACGCTTAGTCGGCTTTTCAAGTTCTCTTTTAGAAATTGTAGTACAACTACCGTTGATAATACTCCAGATACAAATCCGATACCTAGTAATTTATCCGCTATAGGACCGCCGCTATACATCCATATTATGAATGTTCCTACGCAGCTGGCCGCCAAAAATAATCCAATCCATAGTCCAATAAACTTAAATATAGTCTTTAACATATAATCATCCCTCTCATAAAAAATGCGAGCAAAAACCCAGTCCGAGTTACTACTCTACGTACATTATAGCACAAACGCAATGAAAAGTCAAGACAATACTCAAGAAACATGATACAATATACCAAAATTGCACATTAAAAGGAGGTGTTTTTTATGCATCAACTCGTTGACCTTGTCCACGACATCCGGTCCTGACAAGATGAAAGAAATTATCAACTACTGGTGGAACAAAAAATATAAGGACGAATATCTGTATCATCCCACAAAGATAGCAGCGCTTTACGCATCTATCATCTTGGATGATCGTGATTTTGCCCGAGACCTCTACATGAAAGCTTGTGAGCACACTCTGCTCGACATATACCTTGAGCGCGTTCTAGCCTACCTATCTGGCTGCACGCGCATGAAAGACGGCAATAGGTTTGCACCGCCGTTTGACCGATACGACGATTGGTCGCCGCGCGAAAAGGCTTATTACATCAACAAAGCAGTCTACTCAAGAGACACTCTGGTTCGCGAAGGCGATATTATCGCCCCACCCGGACAGACCATCTGGATGAACAAAGACGGCTACGGTGTTATGCGCTGTCTAGCGGGAGCTCGTGCAATGGGCAAGAAAGGCTGCGGTTATCCCAAAGACCCAGCCGACGTCATCACTGCTGGCGAATATGCCAAGAAGCTTGACGGAGATTATGTTTTTGTCAAAACCAGCCTTTGCGGCACGGTAATGTTTGCTCCGCTTAGTCCGGATACTCTGTTCTATAATGCATACGACGGAGGCCAGTTTCAATCTGTCAAGATAGTCGATGTGCCAGATGACAAATATGGAATCGCGTTGTCTCATCATAACCCTTTCTTCGTTTACAAAAAAGGCGAAGAAATCGTCCATCAGCGCGAGGACTACATGTCAGACAAGAAAAAAGGTATTTATTGGTTGCACAAAATACCAGCTGGCAAAACCGCCCACAGCTTTTACAGTAATAGTTAGACCGCGGATTATTCCGCGGTTTTTCCACGCCCATGCAAAAGCCCACCTTGTTTGGTGGGCAATATTAATAGTCTTGTGGTGTAATGTGTCATTTAATGATATCAATCGTCTTAATTGGACTTTCCTTAACTGTAGAGAACCCTATAAGTTTTCCGTATTTGACCTCTACTCTGTTCCCGTTCTCTCATTGCTTGTCTGGCTTGTTCGGCCAAATCTTTATCACTTTTCTTGATGTAGTACTCATATGTCGCCCCTCCTCCTTGTTCTGTATCACGGAAAGATACGACATAATTGCCCCAGAAATCGTTATCAATCGCAGATATATAACCTACGTTCGAACCAGACTTCACATCAAATCTGAAAAAAGGTATGCCAACGACAATTAGAATCGTAATCGCTACGAGAATTACCGTAGCTATCTTCATTGACTTATTCATTACTTCACCCCCTCTATTAATTTACGTGCAAAACGCACCTGAGACTTAACTCTTCGCACATTATAGCACACTTCAACAAAAAAGTCAAGTAGAAGTGTCCTACCAATACCCTGTATATTGACTTTTTAGCCAAAGCATGATATAATGGTAGTATAAGCTGTCGAGTTTTAGTGTGACGGCTAGAACATTGATGGTAAATATAGAAAAGGATGGTGGTATTATGCCAGCTAGCCCTAAGAAAATTGCGGAAATGCGCGAAGCAAACGAGGCGAAGAGAAAAAGAGATGCCTTCAGGGTTCATGACTTCTTCTATGATACTCTAGATGAAGTGCTTGCAAGGACAAGCAAGGATCAAAGCGGAAAATATGGCAAGATTACTCTCGGTACAGTCTACAAGGAGTACCAAGATAAAAAGTATAATGACGTATTCAGTGTCCGTATTGCGAGTAAAGACATATTAATATTTGCCGACAAAATCAAAGAAGCGTATGAGAACATCGGATGGAGAAAAGTCGATTACATCTATCCGAAGAAGATGGATCTAACCCTTGACGACATCGAACTATGCTTTTTTGAATAACACAACTTTGCAACCCTACTTCGGTAGGGTTTTTGCGTGTCCGTAAGCCGTTTATTTCTTCACAAACCCCAAGTAATACTTCAATTCTGCAATCGACCCCTCGACATCCGCTTCCGCCCGGTGCTCGTCCGGCTTGATAAACTTCGTCCCGTATTTCCCCTCAAAAATAAGCTTCCAGGCGCTTACATCCAGCATTCGGTAATGCAGTCGCGCATCAAGTTGTGGCCATTCATTCGCGATGAATTTCCGGTCCTGATGAATCGAATTTCCGGCCAGATAGACCGGTCCGTCAGCGTCGAAATGCTCCATGACAAACGCCAATAATTCATTCTCTACCACCCGAGCGCCTTCCCCTCTCTTATTCTGCTCCAGCAGCGCATCTCGCGACGCACTATTCTTCTCCCAAAAATCCCCCACCATCCTTTTTCGAGCCAACCGTTCGTTCACCTTGACTACCGCCTGAAACCGCGCAATCTCTTCGAAATCCCAATTCGTCGCAATTACCCCAACTTCCATGATCCTATCTTTGACCGGATCGAGCCCCGTCATCTCTAGGTCCATCCACAACAAAGTCGCAAAGTTTTTCTTCATACTCCTATTATACCCTCTCTCGCTCCTCTTGGGAAAACACCTGTTTTGTGCTATAATACACCAGTCGGAGAGATGACCGAGTGGTTGATGGTACTGGTCTTGAAAACCAGCGTGGGGCGACTCACCGTGGGTTCGAATCCCACTCTCTCCGCCAAATAGAAGCGTCTAGGTCGTAAGACCTAGGCGTTTCTATTTGCCAAAGTGGATTCGAGCCGAGCGCTATCCCACTCTTCTCTTCTGAATCACATAACACCCGGCTATACCCACACCGGCGCCAACAATCAGTACCATCAGCCAATCTTGACCAATCAATCCTAAATCTTCAGACCATTGAGAGCCCGTATCGGGCGGCGTCACCGGAGGCTCAGTAGGCGGAGTGTAGTTCACGATTGTCGAAGTAGAGCAATTAATACAATTCCCCTCAGTGGGCCCATTGACTCCAGCAGGAGACACCAAGTTGTTCATCACCCCGTTCGGGGTAACCGCTAAATCTGTGCCTACGAGATCTGTCGGAATCAGCACCCGCACCATATATGTGATATAAACAGT
>Ga0123356_10002164_pt1 | contig 21168 bp, 21 predicted proteins | sample TergutEmb28metaG_2_FD_92546 | JGI IMG/M metagenome (GOLD analysis project Ga0123356, IMG submission 92546) | Embiratermes neotenicus P3 segment gut microbial communities from Petit-Saut dam, French Guiana - Emb289 P3 | ecosystem: Host-associated > Arthropoda: Insects > Digestive system > Gut ... | reverse complement strand
TAACTCCGCACTTTTTTGGTAATATGTCATTTTAACATTTTAAAACTCAAAGAAAATCACCTAAACCCCAAAAACAACCCCAAACAACACAAAAACATTAAATACACATATTACCAATATTGGTAATATGAGCATCCCGGAATGGGCCAAAAAACACCAACAAAAAGGCACAACCATAGAAACACACAAAACCAAACAAGGCACCACCAACTACTACCTCCGCAAAATAACAAGCAAATACAACAAACAAAAAAAACGCGCCCAAAAAATAAGCGGACCCTACCTAGGAAAAATAACACCCCAAGGCCTCATCCCACCCAAACACCAACAAACCAAAAAAACCACAGACCCCACAAAAATAACCACCAAAGAACACGGCGCCACCCAACTCATACTAAACACCAACCAACAAACCATCCAACACCTAAAAACCCACTACCCCAACCACTACAAAGAAATCACAACAACCGCCATATTCCGCCTCATACACAACACCCCCCTAAAAAACGCAGACTTCTACTACCAAACAAGCAACCTCACACAAACCCTCCCCAACACAGACATAAAAAACAAAACCATAGGCCCCCTACTACGAAAAATAGGCCTCCAAAGAGAAACCATAAACACCTTTCTCCAACACTACATACAAAACGCCGAACACATAGCAGTCGACCTCACCCACGTCTTCTCCCTCTCAGAAAACATCATATCCGCCACCTTAGGGCATAACAACAAAGGCGAATTCGCCCCCCAGCTAAACCTATTTTTCCTCTTCTCCCTAGACCACATGATGCCAGCCTACTTCCGTGTTCTAATAGGATCCATCCCCAGTGCAAAAGCACTCAAACTCTCCATAAAAGAGAGCAGAGCTAAAAATGTAGTCTTAGTGGGTGATAAGGGCTTTTTTTCTGATGCAAATGTTGAGGCCTTGGAGCAAGATGGGCTTAGTTATGTTTTGCCTCTGAAGCGTAATCTCAAGTTGATTGATTATGCTGTGTTAAAAACGGGGGATAAGGCGCGGTTTGGGGAGTTTTTTAGGTTTGAGAAGCGGATTATTTGGTTTTATGAGTATCGGGTTGGGGGTCGGCGGGTGATTGTGTTTTTAGATGAGGGGTTGGGGGTGGAGGAGCAGAAGGATATTTTGGGGCGGATTGATGAGGATCGGTTGGGTGGGAAGGATGTGGATGAGCGGTTGGATGAGTTTTATGTGGATCAGTTTAGGTTGGGAACTATTGCGGTTGTGACTAATCTTTTGGATGTGTTGGCGTGTGAGGTTTATGGGTTTTTGAAGGCGCGGGTGGAGATTGAGCAGATGTATGATAGTTTTAAGAATGTTTTGCATGCGGATCGGATGTATATGCGGGATGATTATCAGGTTGAGGGGTGGATGTTTATCAATTTTGTTGCATTGTTGTTTTATTATCAGTTGCGTAATATGTTGGTTGAGCGTGGGCTTTTGGGGCGTTATTCGGTGAATGATATTTTGGTGCATTTGTCGCGTATTTATAAGCTCAAAGTGGATGGGGATTGGGTGATTTCTGAAATCCCCAAAAAGTCAAGACAAATACTTGAAAAACTAGATCCACATATTACCAAAAACTTGCAGAGTTAGGGGTTAACCACACAACAAGTTCCCGACTGCTGTTAGAATCCTGTTTTCTACCGCTAGTGTGGTATCAACGCTATACCCCTTAGTTGAGGTTTTTTGTCTCCTAACGCCTATAATCAGGGGCTTGGGTTGCAAACTCGGCGTAGACCCCTTTGGCGAGGGCTTGGCGTTTTTCTTGATCTCTAACGCTGATAAAGTGCCATGGTTCGAGGTTTTGTGTTGAGGTGCTTGTTGTGCGGCCTTTGATCTTTTTAGTTTTTCTTTTGGTACTGGTTTGTTTTGATAGTTGCGGATTGATTGGCGTTTTTGAACAGTTTAGCGGCATTTATATTTGTGCCTCAAGGAGATATTGGGTGTGAATTTATAACGTTTAGCTAAAAGTGATTTGTGGTCAACAAATTTTGTTGTGTTGTTTGGTATAGAGCTGGCTAGTTTAAATTCAAGGGTTTGCTATCCTTACAAAGAGTGTGAAAAGCTTGTTCCGTGTAAGAGTCAACAAAATCGAATCTACCCGTGACTTAGATGGCAATCTAGGTAAACGAATTGAGTTGCTTGAAGAGCGTGAGGTTAATCCCTATATCGTGCGACCACAGTCTGATGATGCCAAGATGGCGCAAGATATCATGCAGGCGCTTCAAACCCAGATGCCGTTTTTGCCCCAGCGTAACCAGATGGCAACGCCTAAAATTATTTTGTTTCTAACTGAGCATGAATACGACAGTTTGGGTATAAATTTTGATGTTAATCAAATCTATGAGGTTGGACTTGAAAACCAAGGAATAAGGTTTAGGAAACTTTAGTCAGTTCATCTCTCACTTGCGCCAGTGCTGAATGTTTTGGATGAAAAGACAACACAAACATCATATTACGCATGGCGTTACAAATTTCTTCTAGATCTGAGATTTTTCCCTCATCACAGTAAATTGGAATGGGTTCCCCCTCTGCGTTTTCTTCATAGTAAACATAGATTGACAGCGTTGAGCGTTCAAATTGCACAACCTCAAAATCAAGTTTTAGTTGCTCTGCGGTTTCTTTAACGGCTTGTTGTACTGAGTCAAAGCGGTTTCTACTTTGAAGCCTTGTTGGAGCATAAACTATCAATTTCCCGCTGTTATTGTTAGTTGCGAACATACCTTTCACCAATACCTCATCGACGCAAGTGCTTTTAAGCTAAATCCCAAACTGACTCTTCTAGACAGGGGAGGGTTAATTAAAAGTGAACGATTCATTGTTTGGGGCTTTGTTGTGAGGGTCGTTTCTCCAACAACCTGATTGCCAAAGGTTGATGGAGGTTAGATATCTTTTTGATATGTTGCTATGGTTAGAGTTTTTTCTTGGGTACTCTGAAGTGGCTGTCTCTGCCTGCGCTTATGTATTCTCCACCCATACCCCTAACAGCTGATGCGATTTTAGCAAAGTTTTCGCTGCCTAGGAATTGTTTGGGTTTGATTATGATGTGGTTGTCTTTTTCTTCAAATCCCAAGCGGGTTTCGAGTTCTTCGGGAAAACTCATACGAATATCATCTAGTGAACGTAGTCTTGATGGCTCAGTTGTGGCTGTTGACGCTGGCGGGGTTGGTGTAGGTTTAGCTACCGGGGTTGGAGGCGCCGATGTAGCATAGAGTGCTGAGGCTGATGCAACAGCCGGTTTGGGTGCAGTAATTTGTCCGACAGCCAACAATTTTAGAGCCACATAGACCTCACGTAACTCTTCTGAAGCTTTGTTTAGCGTAACGGTTAACTCTTCAACTTTAGTTAAAAGTTGATCGAGTTTCTCTCTCTCAGTGCTCACCATTCTCCCTCTTAACCTAACTACACCCAACGCCTATAAATTATTTCCATACCCAAATGACCCTGCTCCAACGGTCCAACAAGCAAACAAGCTGACAAATAACGGTGGGGTGCTAATTTACCTCAGCGTTAGCTAGTGTTTGTTCTGCGTTTTCTACTGTAATTCTGCAGAAAACATAGCTTATGCCTGTTGCAATGACCCCACTCACAAAGAGCCCAAGATACACATAATAGTCTGGAAGCAACACCAACCCCAAAAGATCTGGGTTGATTGCATCAGCAAACAGAACACTTAACCCATATGGAATAATGGGTGCAACAACCGCTAAACTAACCCCAAAAGAGAGCAGTGCATGGATCCAGCTGGCTCTACGCTTTAGGCAGTATGGAAAGTCTCTGCTGAAATCTGCCCCCTTGATGCCTACCGCAACAGAAACCGCTGATACTGGGATTATCAAAAATATAGCTTCAAACAAAATCACTCCCGCAATCAGCGGTGAGGGTCTAAACATAATTCCCCCCACTACCCCACAGATCAAAGTCACTGCTAAACTGAGAAATACTGTAAAGGCGATCTTTGATTTGGCAAATATTTTTGCAGAAATAGGCGCGGAGAACATATACCACATACTTCTACCCTCCAACCCCGTTAGTATATTTCCCACGCGACCCGCTATAAACCAACCTGGGCCCAGTGCTATGAGAGCAAACATAATCGTGTAGCTTGCCATCGATGCAGAGGCGTTGGATTGAGCGCTCATTAGAACAACGCTAAAGGCTGGGGCAAACACTATGATGGGTAGGCCAAAGAGGATAATTAGTTCAGGGCGACGGGTGAGGGTTTTGAAATCTTTTTTCATAAGGGCGGCTTCGATGGAAGAAAAACCTATTTTCTCAAACAAGCTGGGTTTGGGTCTATAGTTTCCACTGAGTCTAGGGGCAGGTAATTCATAGAGTCCAAAGCGTGTATTTGTGTATGTGGCGGCAAAGAAAATCCCCACGACAAATATGGCGGTGGCCAAAGAAAAGAACCCCGCCTCTACCCAGAGGCTGTTTACAAACGCTGATAGCAACATCCCTGGCCACATATAGGGAATAAACCACACCATCCCCTGTCCACCGACGATGGCCTCAAAAAGAAATATAGGTGAAGCTCGATTGAAAACTGAGAAGTAGACCAGATAACCCAGAAGCATAAATCCCAACATACTTATGAAGCGTAGCCAGATGGCGGTTTTACCGGATGTTTTTGTTATTGCCCCCACAAGGCGTAGTTGCACGGTTTTTGTGATCTCCACTGTTCCACTGATCAAGAGCAGGCTTGCTAGCAAAGCCAAAACCATAAGGGCTGCAAAGGGCACAAGCCCCAAAAAGACCGATGCTGTTAAGACTGCTGAGCTGATTAGAATCGTTATAACCAGCGGTGTGCCTATCAAGCTGGTTATGATCGATGCTAGGGTATGTTCCTGCCAAGAGATCGGAAACCAGTAAATGGCTTGTGCTGAGGCTTTGGTAGCCATACGTTGAGTCTGGTTTATCTGAGTAAAAAATAAGCCATAGAGCAGAGCAATGGTGGGCATGGCAACCAAAACATATCCGGCGCCCTCCAAGATTGTAATTTGTAACGCTGTGTCGGCTCTGGTATAGATGTTGCCTATCAAATAACCCCCCAGCACTCCAATCACACCGGATAGCACATACCATAGGCAGGTAAACAGTTTGTTTTCGTGGAAATGTCGCATTTTGGCGTTTTGGGTTGTTCGATAGGACTTTTGGTTCGCCTTTATGAGCAGAAGCACGGTTTTATAGTTCATTTTGAGAGGGCCTCAACAAGGGGCTGAATATCCTCAGTTCCGGTTAGTTTGAGGAAAATGTCCTCTAAGCCTGAGTTGGGCATTTTTGCCTGTTGTCTTAGCTCCTCTATGGTGCCTAGTGCTAATAGTTTGCCCTCATACATTATAGCTATGCGACTGCAGACTGCTTGGGCAATCTCTAACACATGTGTGGAGATGATGGTTGTAACATTTTGCTGCGATAGTTGATGCAGCAGGTCTTTAACAATTTTGGCTGATTTGGGATCTAGGGTATTTAGGGGTTCGTCGAGTAGCAAAAGTTCGGGTTTATGCATCAATGCCGAGATTAGCAACACCTTTTTTTTCATACCCCCCGAATAGCTGCTTATCATATCGCCCTCTCGGCCCTCTAAACTCAGTGCTCGAAGGAATTCTTCAATGCGTCTTTTCTTCTCGTTTAATTCCATCTGGAAAATGTCGCCCGCAAAATCCAAAAATTCTAGTCCCGTTAAAAATTCGTAGGCAACTGAATGTTCTGGTACATAACCCACATGTTTTTTCATCAACACCGCTTCATGTGGCACCGAGAAACCTAACACATTTACTGAGCCGCTGTCGGGTTTGATTAAACCCAGCATAGTTTTGATAAGTGTGGATTTACCTGCGCCGTTTGGTCCCAAAAGACCAATAATCTCGCCTCTTTTTACCTCTAATGTCAGATTATCAATAGCGACTATGTCGTTGAATTTCTTGGATATGTCATTTAGTTGTAGCGCTAACGATTCGGATAAAACAGATTTAGTGGTGTTTTGCACGCTAATCCTGATTTATGGGTGAATTATCCTATATTAGTTTTTGTGATAAAAATCTAATACAGAATTACAAATTTGGTTGATTTTGAAAATATAGAAATCCACTATGACTGTTTCGTTTTTAGCCTATTTAGCAACAGTAACAATTTTGGGGCGGAAGGGTTGGGAGGGGCCTTTGAGGTTTTGTCCTAATACAAATTAGTGTCAATCATGTTGTTGTATCTGTCTAATCTCTAATTGTTTTGTGTCGGTAGTTATTCAATGCATGACTTGGTGATATGGGGTAGGTCTTCTACATCATTGACTTTGTTGGGCGCGCCTAATGCATACAATTTTGAAAAGTTATAAATTTTTGGTGCAAACCTTTATCCTGGTTGCGATTTGTTTATGTTTGCTTTTAGACACTACAACCTCGCAGAGGCGCAAAACAGATGTCAGTGCAGAATGAAAAAATCACCCTGGTGCACGGCGCAGGCGGCACCGTCATGCATGAGCTTGTCAAAAACCACATCGTCAAAACTTTTCGCGGCATCAACAATGCAGAGGTCCCCCTTGAAGCTATGGATGACGCTGCAGTTGTTGGCGATATCGTCTTTAAAAGCGATTCACATGCAGTAAAACCTATATTTTTTCCCGGCGGCAACATCGGACACATCGCCGTATCTGGTACTGTTAACGACATTAGTTGCCTTGGTGCCCAACCAATTGCGTTAGCCTGCGGGTTGATATTGGAGGAGGGCCTGTTGCTATCAGATCTAGAACAGGTTTTAACTAGTATGCAAGAAGCCTGCACCGAAGCTGGTGTAGATATCGTTACAGGTGACACCAAAGTTGTTGAAAAAGGTGCTTTGGGGGGTTTAGTTATGAATGTTTCAGGTATTGGTAAGCGTACCCCCGCCTTAGATTATAATCTCGAGGTTGTTTATCAAACTCGCAATCTTAAATCCCGTTGGACTCTGGATTCTAATTTGGTGGTTGGTGATAAAATAATTCTCACAGGCACCATTGGTGACCATGGTTTAGCAGTGCTCTCCGCTCAGCAAGGGTTGGAGTTTGGAAGCAACATAAGATCTGATGTTCAACCCCTTAATCACTTGGTTCAGGCATTATTGGGCAGAGTTGGTGGGATTGTTTCCATAAAAGATCCTACCCGTGGTGGTTTGGCTGATGCTCTCAATGAATGGAGTGAGAAATCAAAAATTGGTATTCTGATAGAGGAAAGCAAAATTCCTCTTCGACGAGATGTTCAGATTGCTTGTGAGATGTTGGGTTTAGATCCTCTTGAAATCGGTAACGAGGGTAAACTTATTTTTGGGGTTATTCCCCAAAAGGCACAGGAGGTTCTTGCGTTTTTGCACCAAACTTCCCAGGGTAAAGATGCCCAAATAATCGGTGAGGTTACCTCTCAGTTTTGTGGTGTAGCTATGCAGACCGTTGTTGGTGGCAAACGGATAATTGCGCGTCCAATTGGTGATCCCATTCCTCGAATTTGTTGAATGATTGTGTGTATTGTGACTTTTTTAGGTGTATGTTTGGTTGATTGCTATTTTGTGGGTGTGATGTGTGTTGTTTCTTTTTTGTCGTGAATTTTGTGTCGTGTGGGGTGGGTGTTTTTTTAGTGTGTGCTGATATTTGGTGGTTGGGGAAACGGGTTGGGTTATTTTTGGGTTCTATGTGGTGCGATTGGGTTGTTTGTGTTAGTTTGGGTGATGTATTATTGATTTGTGGTTACTCTTGTAATCTCTGCAATTTGTTGAAAAAATGGGTTATGTGTTGAAATGTCTCGATGTTATTTCTGTTTTTTGTTGTTGATGATGCACAACTCGTTATCTGTCGTGTTGTCGTATCGTCTCGAGTTGGGTGCAAAATGGGTGGGGTTGTTGGTGTGTTTGTGCAAAATCGATGAGTGGTTTAATTGTTGATTTTTCTGTAAGATCAAAACTCTTGCCATAGGTTTCTAAAAATATTCTATCTTCGTCTGAGTGTTGTTTTTGTGGTTTATTGTCTACTCTAAATTTTTTCGCTATCGCCATCATAATTTTGTGGTTAAATTCTAGTTTTTTGTAATCAATTCCTCCTTGTAAATGGAATATTTTTGTTTTTGATAATAATTCTGGTGAAAAATTTTTCTTTAAAATATTTGTGTAATCGGTAGTTTTTGGATCTGCTGCCCCTACTGTAAAAACCGCCAGTAATTTACATGGATTTTTTGTCACAAGTTTTACGCCGTTAATTCCACTGGCATATAACCCGCCGCCATAAATTACAACATCATAATTTAGCAACTGTGCTGGTTTAATGTTTGCGGCCTCAAAAAGAGACGCGTTAAGTTCATCTGCTATCCATTCTGCATATTGTTTGGTCGAGCCATATTTAGATTTATATATGACTGCGATGCTTTTCATGTTATTCGTATTTATCCTTTCCTTTCTAAGCTTGTATTACCATTTATTATTTTACCTCTGTTTTAACCATTTTGTCCCAGCCCGTTGTAGCATGCTAATCACAAACGTTGAATCTAAGTTAACTCATGTTTGTCAAGGGGCTGTGGATGTTGTGGGCGTAAGTGAGAGTGTTTGTTGTTTTCTAAGAAAACTGTGTTCGTACTGGGCGGCCCCTCTGGCTTTGACAACATATGCCTAAGTTGGTGTTTTGTATCTATTATAGTTGCTAAGTTAGTGGTTGATTCACTTACATCTTGAATTAATTGAGCGATCAGAAGAAATTAAGAATATAACTGACGAATACAATACCTGTGTAAATCCAATTGAAGAGGGGGAAAAGGTTTGGAACAAATAGAAGATTTAGAACGCAAAGAACGAGTGGAACGAAACTATCGTATCGATATAGGCGCCTATGGAAGCATCTGCATTGAAGCACCCACAAAAGAAGATTGTTTAGAGCTCTTCAAAGAAGTCACCAGCACAAAACGCGAATCAAAGCTCACTGAAGCCATACGTTAACTGCCCGTTTTTAGAATTTATGCTCTAAGCGCTTTTTTGGTGCTCCTTAGAGTAACAACACATCTTTATCTTTCACAATCACCGTTTTTGAGTGGTGAAATTTTGCATCACTCTGAGAAATTTTTAGCAATCGCCACTTTTGGCGCTGTCCTAACAACTGTTGGGTTTGCCCTTTTCATAAAATCGAAAAAAGACGAAAAAAACTGTTGTTGCCGGCACTAAGTCAACTTGACCTAGTCTACCCATATGTGGAGGTGAAAAACTTGTAGGTTACTTTAGTTTAAAACGAGATGTATTTAGTTGTTGAAAATTTATAAATAAAACCCAATATTACACAATACTGTTACAATAATGCCGTAAACCCTTAATACTAAATACATATACCGATTGTTTTTCAGCTCTTTTTTTGTTGAGTTGCTAAATGTTCACTTCAACGTTTTTTGCCCAAACTCTACAGGTGCCCTCACCGCTTACCATACAGGCACCGATCGGCTTTGCTGGTACGCAGGTTTTAAGAAATAGCGGGCATTGCGTGGGTTTGATTTTTCCGACTATAACCCGGTGACATTGACAGCCTAAAGGATTGTCTTTACCTTGAGTGGCTTTGAGATGGTATTTTTTGCGGGCATCATATTGAGATAGATGATCTCTGAGTTGCAGAGCCGAGTTGTCGAGTTTACCGATACCTCGCCAAGTGCCTGTGGTGACTGTGAAGGCTCTATGAATGGCTTGAAGCGCTTTTTTATTACCCTCTGGTCTAACTACACGAATATACTCATTCTCTAGACCCGGTCTGCTTGTATGATGCTGTCTTAAAATCATATAGATGGCCATAAGAACATCGTTGGGTTCAAACCCTGCCACCACAGTGGGCATCCGATAGAGCTTTGTGAATAGCTCGTAGGGCTTTAACCCAATTATAGCGCTCACATGGCCCGGTGCGATAAACCCATCAATCTGTAGATCCTCCACACCTAAAAGCATCTCCATCGCGGGTGGAATCAAGCGGTGGGAAACAAGAAAACTAAAGTTTTGCGGCAACTCTGATAGAGCTTCATTTGCTGTAATTGGTGCTGTAGTCTCAAAGCCCACCGCTGAGAAAACAAACTCTCTTTTAGTCTCTTTTTTTGCCATCTCTACTGCATCTGCAACTCCATAAACAACCCGCACATCTGCTCCAACGGCTCTTGTCTCCATAAGTGTGGATTGACTTCCTGGTACCCGCAAAACATCCCCAAAACAAGTTATTACCTTGCCCTCTTTGGCAAGCTCAATTGTGTGATCGATCTCTGATGCGGGAACAATACAGACGGGGCATCCTGGACCTGCAATAACTTCCAAGTTTGCCGGCAGTAAACTACGCAAGCCAAAGTGGGTAATGGTCCATTCATGGGTTCCACAGACATGGCAGATCTTAATAGGCCCCGTTTTAGCTGTGATTTTGTGGATTTTTTGCACTATAGCTTGTGTTATTTTAGGATCCCTAAACTGCCCCTGCATCATCAGCTTATTCTCCTGCTGAGGCTAAAACTTCTCTCCAAAGGCTTAGCGTTTCTAGGGCATCTTTTTCTTCAACTACCTCAATGGCATAACCTGCATGGACCAGCACATAGTCCCCCTCTTTAGCCTCCACAAGCGACACATTTATGTCGCGAAGCACGCCCTGCCCAAAATCCACCTGAGCCCTCTCACCCTGTAGTACAACAATTTTTGCGGGAATGGCTAAACACATAACAACAACACCAACAAACTGTTTTTTTGGCGCGATAAAAACCGATTGGTCTAAACCCCTAAAAACGACGCCGCAACCCCCTGCCCAAACGAGACCCCCCCATCGCCTGGTGGGACTGCTCTGTGAACATAGAAGTCTAACCCCGCCGCCTCAACACCTTGTCGCATATAACCCGCTAAGAGCTGATTACAAGCAACGCCACCTGTTAAACCCACATTTCTGATGCGCTGGGCATCAGCGGCTTGGATGGCTAACTCTGCTAGACCCCGCCCAAGATAGGCATGAACCGAGTGCGCCAAATCCTCAACCGCCACTTGGCCCGCCTCCTCAAAGACAGTTCTAACTAATTGTGTAGTATCCAAAACCCCCCGGCGAACGATGGGCGTTAAGCCCAAAGCATCTCTGCCCAACAATGCGACTGATTCCAACTTTAGAGCCGGCTCGCCCTCATAGCCACGCTCAAAACAAATCCCCAAAACCGCTGCAACCGCATCTAAGACCCGCCCACAACTTGTCGTTTCACAAACTTTCCCCGTTGCAAGCTGTGTTGTTATGAGGCTTGCCTCCACTTCCCCATGTGGCAGATGCGCCCTGTTTTTGATAAGCCACGCTTCCACATCCACCCCTGCCTTGCCAAGTATGCCTGCGGCTACCCGCAGAGGATATCGACTAGCCAAATCGCCCCCTAAAAACGGCTGAGCCTCCAAGTGCGCAAGGCGTCTAAACCCAAATGAACCATAAATCGTATGCAGAATTTCTCCACCCCACGCCTCACCCCCCAACCCATACCCATACCCATCACAAACTGCTGCTACCAGACTATCTAACCCCCGCTCAGCCATCAACGCTACCGCATGAGCATAATGATGCTGCACCAAAACCAGCGGCACCCCCCCTGCCTCAGCCATCTCCTTAGCCACCTGGGTGGTTGTAAATCTAGGATGCATATCACATGCAACTGCTTCTGCTTGGGTGTTTGTGAGCTGTTGTAGATGGCGGGTCGCTTCTTGGAGAAACATCTGGGTTTCAATATTTTCCACATCCCCTATATGCTGGCTAATAAAGGCCCTATCACCACTTAGCACACAAACAGTGTTGTTGAGCTCCCCCCCCAAACCAACCACACAACCCTTCACACTACGCGCCAAACAGATAGGCTCAGGAGCATACCCACGGCTCCGACGAAGAAACACCGGATAATTACCCTGAACACGCACAACACTATCATCACAACGATGTACAATTGTTCGATTGTGCAACAAAAAATAATCCACCATCCCCCCCAAAACTTTGAGCGCCAAAGCGTTATCTTTCACCATAGGTTGATTGGCAAGATTTGCACTAGTCATAACAAACGCCTCATCAACCACCTGATCAAAGAGCATGTAGTGCAGAGCAGTATAGGGCAACATAACCCCAATATTGTGAAGCCCTGGCGCAACCAAACCCGAAAAACAATACGTCCCCTTCTTAGAAAGCAAAACTATGGGCCGCTGAGGCAAAACAAGCAACTGCTGCTCTCTAAACCCCACCTCACAAAACCCCTCAACCGCCTCCAAACTCTTTGCCATAACCGCAAACGGTTTTCTCTGTCGATACTTGGCCTCTCTTAGCTTCAACAACGGCGTCTCAAGCATAGTAGATGTTGCAATATGAAATCCCCCATATCCCTTGATAGCCAAAATTTTACCCTCTGAGAGCAACTTACCTGCCTCTCGTACCGGATCATCAACCCCTACTGGATCCCCCTTATTGGTGGTAAGCCAAACTTGAGGTCCACATCTAGAACACCCAATGGTCTGTGCATAAAACCGCCGATTCACTGAGCTTCTATACTCTTCTCTACAAGAGTCACAGAGAGAAAACTCATCCATAGAGGTGTTCTCCCGATCATATGGGAGCCGATTAATTATAGTAAAACGCGGACCACAATTTGTACAGGTTATGAAAAAATAATCATGCCGCCGATCAGCTAAATCGCGCAATTCCTCTAAACACTGACTACACACAGCAATATCTGATGGAATGATTGAGCCCTTGGTATCTCCATTTTGAACACTGCTAAAAATTCTAAAGTCACTGTACTGGTTGGCGCCTTGCAGTTCAATTTTTTCAATCCGATCAACCCTTGATAGCGGCGGTTTCTTCTCTATCAATACCGACACAAACCGCTCAATATCGGGGGTGTCTCCCTCAACTAACACCTCAACTCCCCCATCACCCCTATTACACACATACCCCACTAACCCCTGTTCAACCGCACACCGATAAACAAAGGGCCGAAAACCAACACCTTGAACAATACCTAATATGATGAGTTTAACACGCAAAGAGCAAGCCTAACTACTCAAAGCTCATATTTTCTCTTATGTATTTCGCAGAAACCTGCGACAAATAACTGCCAAAAACCTCTCAATAGAGCCTTAAATCAGGCCGTGAATAACCCTTAGTAATTGTTTGTATCGCTGTTTCTGTTGGGCCTTGGGATATGGCATAATTGGTGTATGTTGAACGATGTCGCTAACTGCTTGTGTTTCATCCAAAATTGTCGGCTTGTCAACTCAACAAACCACTTAAAAATGTTTGAAGTATCAAACAGGTTTGCTGACTGCTTGAAACAGATTAAAATCCAAGAACACGCGATTGTTGATGTTGTTTGTTGAGTGCCTCAACTTGGTTGCGACTGGTTTTTAAGTGGTATTTGTGACGATAGTGCTATCTAATCTCTTGGCAAAGAAACAGTATGAACCTCTTAACAGTTGTTATTGTATTTGTATTGACTGCTTGTTTAGTTTTTGCAGGGGTCATTTTATTTCCAGATATTTTGGGGCCAGCGGCAACTCAGAATAACGAAATCGTATTCAGCCTCTTTTTGGGTCCGTTTTGTGTATTGCTTGCCCTGTGCTGGTTAGGTGAAAAATTGGCGCTTAAAATTTTCCGTAAAAATTAACTCAATTAACTCTAATTCAAATTTAGTGTTTAATTTCTGTTGATTTACTCTTTAATTTTTATTGTTTAATATTTATTAAAAATTATGAATTGTGTTAACTTGCATAGAACCTGGCGTGAGCAAGCGTTTGATCAAGAGAACTTTATTTATACAGTGGCTCAAGATGCTTGCTATGAATCTGTTCAAATTGCGTGACTCTATCCAAACTTTGCCAGCGCTTGAAAAGCAAATGGAACTTTTGCAAAAAGAGCTTTTGGATGCCGAAAGCACCGTCTCTTGCTTGCTTCGACGATATGAACAGGAATGTCGCGATGTGCAGCAGATACAAAAAAATTCTCTCTCATCTTTTATGTTTAAACTAATCGGAAAATATGACGGCAAACTAGACAAAGAGCAACGCGAAGAAATAGCGGCCAAACTTGCCTATGATCGTGCACTTACCCATCTTGAACATCTTGAGCTAGAGAAAAACGATCTATCTTACCACATTTTAGCTCTCCAAGCTGACAAACAACGCTATCAAAGCGAGCTGGAAAACCGGCGGCAGAACCTCAACAACCAGCAAACAGAGCCAAGTGGCGTGCAATATGTCGAATTGGAAACTATGCGAAAGACTCTTCTCACACAGATAACCGAACTCAAACAAGCGCTAAGCACATTAGCCCATGCCAAAGCAACAGTTAAAAACACACTAAAATCCCTCAAGAGCGCTCAAAATTGGACCACCTATGATATATTTGCACGAGGTGGAATCATCACCCATATGGCAAAATACTCCCATATTGATGAGGCTGAAAAAAATTATCACCTGCTCTCATCCCAATTACGCCACCTAAACTCTGAACTCAACGATATAGCGGACTTGACACTGTTTGAGTTTAACGAAATATCCTCAACCCAGCGCTCTGTTGATATTTGGTTTGACAACATCTTTACCGATTTATCTGTACACAACAAAGTCAAGGGCAACACCGAACAGATGACCCGGCTGCTAAACAATCTTAACACAATAGAGTCAACGCTTAATTCAAAATTAGATCAAAGAAAGACCGAACTTCAAGAAAACAGGTGTCGCGAAGAAACCCTTCTTCTATCTCTACATGAGCCGTTTTAGCGTAGCTTCATAAGAATCATCTCGGCCGCTAAAACCATGGGTTCCCATGTTTCACATAGCGGTGGCGCATAGGCAGTATCTGCTTTGGCGAGTTCTCGAATGGTCATGCCTTGCTGTATGGCAAAGGAGATCCCGTTTATGCGCTGGGTAACTTCTTCCCCTCCAACGATTTGAGCGCCGATGATGCGTTGAGATTCTTTTTCAACAACGAGTTTAATTTTTATGGGTTTGGCGCCTGGAAAATAGCTGGCTCTGGTTTTACTGCTTACGGTTGCGCTGATAACCTCAATACGGTTGCGATGTGCCGCAGTTTGGGTTAGCCCCGTGTTGGCTGCTTGAATATCAAAGAGTTGGGTGACTGCTGAGGCTAAAACGCCGCCAAATAAACTATAGTCGCCGCCTGCGTTTGTACCTGCAACTTTGCCCTCTCTTACTGCAATAGTGCCTAGTTGTGCGCAGATGGGCCGATGCGTGATCACGCTTGGAGCTTCTGCGCAATCTCCCACGGCATAAACATCTTTGATTTCAGTTTCCATGCGTGCGTTTGTTTTAATTGCCTGGGTTTCGCCCAAGGGAATACCTGCTTCTTTGGCGAGTTTGGTTGATGCGCGAACGCCAAAGGCGCTGATAATCAGATCCGCTTTGAGGACTTCACTGTTTGTTTTAATTGCGTTGACCTGGAACTCGCCTAAAATTTCCTCAACACCTTGGTTTAGCAGAATTGTTATCCCTCTCTCTTCGAGGTGTTGTTGAACCAGTTTTGCCATATCTGCATCGAGAAATTGAGGTAGAATCTGTGGCAACATCTCCACAACGGTAACTTTGAGACCCCGTTCCTTTAAACCCACACTTAATTCTAGACCGATAAGTCCTGCGCCCAAGATAAGCGCCGATTCGGCGCCTGCTTTTATGGCGGCATCAATTTTTTCACCATCCTCGATGTTGCGTAGTGAGAGGATGCCTTGCTTTTCTCTGCCCGCTATGGGTGGCATATAGGGTTCTGCACCAGTCGCAATCACCAAGGCATCGTAGGGTAGGGTTTGGGTGATGTTTTCTTTGGTTTGAATAGTTAGAGTCTTGTCTTTAGTGCTTATAGCCATGACTTTGGTTTGAGTACGTAGAACTAGTTTTTGCATCTGAAAAAATGCTGGGGGATAGACCACTAAATCTCTAAAGCTAGAAATATGTCCGCCTATAACAAAGGGCAGGCCACATCGGCTATAACCCGCAGTTTTTTCTTGGGTGATAAGAGTAATTTCTGCAGTGCGGTCTTTTTTACGTGCAGCTGCCGCGGCTTCTATACCTGCGGCGCTAGCGCCTATGACAAGTATCTGCCGTACCATACCCTTCACCGTTAGTCTTTGTTTGTTATTTGTTGTTTGTGCCATTCTATGGCTTTATCAAAATCCATAAGATTAGCAAGCTCAACCTCTAAATTGCTGGGTTTGATAAGCAAAAGCCAGCCTTTGATGTAGGGGTCCTCGTTTAGTACTTCAGGATTGGATTGAACTTCTTCGTTAATTGCTATAATGGTGCCGCTTAGAGCCGCCATTAAATCTGAGACCGATTTCACTGATTCAAGGGTTCCAAAGGGTTCGCCTTGTTTGATGTCTCTACCTGGGTTGGGAAGTTCGGCGTAGACGATTTCACGTAGTGCTTTTTGTGCGTAATCAGTAATACCTACACGCGCTTGATCGCCTTCAATTTTGACCCAAGTAAAATCTTTGCTATAGTAGAGGCCCTCAGGCACTTCGTATTGTTCAACTCTGACCATAACGCTACCTTCTTCTAAGGATAACCACCGGGAACCTAAAAAGGTTTAACAGAAAAAGGGTGATTAGCGTTCGCGTTTTCCTGCGATCCACTCTTCGGTCCATTGGTGTGCTTGGTTGTCGGGGATTTGTTGAGGGGGATGTTTGAAGGCGTATGCGGGCATGCTAATTAGAGCGCCACCGAGTTTGCGGTCCAGTGCGATTTTTGCGGCACGAATTAGATCAATAACAACGCCGCCGCTGTTGGGGCTGTCTTCGACTTCGAGTTTAACGCTTATGTTTATGGGGCGATCGCCGAATTTGCGTCCTTTGAGATTTATGTAGCAGATTTTTTTATTTTTCAAAAACTCTACATAATCGCTTGGGCCAATACGGGTTGGTACGGCATAGGGCACAAGACTGGTTACCGCTTCTGTTTTGCTAATGCGTTTGGATTTGAGGCGGTTCTCCTCGGTCATATTTTGAAAGTCTGTATCTCCACCGAGGTTTAATTGATAAGTTTCATCCACAATAACCCCGCGATCAATACAGAGCCTCACAAGATTTCGATGCAAAATAGTTGCTCCAACTTGGCTCTTAATGTCATCACCCAAAACCGGCAGCCCCGCGTCTTCAAATTTCTTAGGCCACTCCCCTGTTGCATCTGAGCCGATGAACTCGGGCATACAATTAACAAACGCACACCCCGCATCTAGGGCACACTGAGCATAGAACCGCGTAGCCTTCTGACTCCCCACTGGCAGATAGTTAATTATAACCTCTGCTTGAGTGTCTTTTAGGGTTTGAACAACACTTTCCTTGGTTGCACTATCATCATAGACATTAAATACCTCACGCATATGAGTTGCAACCCCATCTAAAATGGGTGCAGGCGAAACCGTAACTCCTAAAGGGGGCACATCAGAGAATTTCTCACACACATTGGGGGCTACCCAAATAGCTTCTGAGAGATCTTTGCCAATTTTATCCTTATTGACTTCAAAGGCCGCAACAAAAACTATATCCTGAATATGATACCCGCCAAAATTAACGTGCATCAAGCCAGGAACCGATTCAGTTTCCTTTGCGTCTTTGTAATACTGTGTTCCCTGCACAAGAGTACAAGCGCTGTTACCAACGCCAACGATTGCTACACGGATTTGAGGCATAAACAGTTCTCCAATGCTTAATTTGTTGTAGGCTAATGGTTATGTCCGCTATAACTATTTTGTATAGGCGCAAAGAAAAGTCAATATCTCCCAACCAACCCTCACCTCCCAAGGAATCCTTCTCATCACCCTGAGGCGCATTCACATCAAAAAACGCATTGTTTCAGGCACATTTAGGCTATTTCTGTTAGCACATCTTGAATTTCCCCATAATCCGGCTCCATTGCAGGATTTGGAGCAATCCACCTATAGCGAATGTGACCCTCTTTGTCTAGTATAAATATGGCGTGTTTGTGCGGTTCTAAATCATAACGTTTACTGGCTTCCCGATTTGGATCACTTAGAATCGGATAGGGTAACCGATTTTTTTTCGCAAACCCCTTGTTTGATGTTGGATCATTAACCCGTATGCCTATAACTTGAGCCTCTAAATTAGTATATCGCGCCATAGAATCACGAAAAGCACATGCTTCCTTTGTGCTAGTGGCAGTAAAAGCACCTACAAAAAAAGCCAAAATAATCTTACGCCCCAAAAATTCATACAAACTCCTAGGTTTTCTATCTGTATCTAGAAGAGTAAAATCAGGAGCTCTATCACAAACTTGAATTGTCATAAAACGTCCTCACAAAAAGAAAGATCGGACCCTATAAAACAGTTCCCCAATAATTCAACTGACCTCATGCTGAAAAAATATAACAAACTCTAAATCAGACTCTATTTTCCAGACGCACAACACTCTTAACTATGAATGCACAATTGATTTTTTCCTCAAACATAGTTGCCTAATGTACAGGCGCTGGGACAGATTTTATTGAGCACACAAATGCTACACCGGGGGTTTTTTGCCATACACACCTGACGTCCATGAAAAATCAACAAATCCGTTAGTTGCATCCACTGCTCCCTAGGTACCAGTGCCATGAGCTCTTTCTCGATTTTATCTTGGTTTTTCTGCCCCGATAACCCCAACCGCTTGGCAAGCCGCATCACATGAGTATCAACAGCAATGCCGGCGATTATACCATAACTGTTATAGAGAACAACATTAGCGGTTTTCCGTGCAACACCGGGTAGTTCTAGTAGCTCCGCCATGATTTTGGGAACCTGACCGCCAAATTTTTCTACCAATATCTGACAAGACGCTTTGAGATTTTTAGCTTTGTTGTGATAGAAACCTGTTGAGTGAATGTCCTCTTCTAGCTCTTCTAGATTGGCGTCTGCATAATCTTGGGCAGTGTGATATTTTTCAAAAAGCGTCTGGGTTACAATGTTGACGCGAGCATCGGTGGTCTGTGCGGAGAGCATGGTGGCGATGAGCATTTCAAGTGGTGTGGTGTGGATAAGTGCGGTTTTGGCGTTGGGATACTGCTGTTTGAGCCTCTCTATGATTTTTTGGGTGCGCTGTTTGAGTTCAGAAATAATCACAACTAACCTCATCTCTATTTTAGCTCTTGGTTTTTAACCCTGCCTCTTGTTTATCGTTTGGCCCTGCTAATTATGGGTAATATGTCGCTGATATTGCTAATACCCTCAACATAAAATAACAAAATAACTCCAATATGGCGTCCAATGCCGTTTTAGCCACTATTTATCACATGCCAATAGTACTGCCTCAACATCCCACTAAACAGCAAAAAACCATCGGTTTATGGGTGTGGCGAAAGCTTTTTTGCTTTCTTTGCCCTAAATGTTAATTGGTGAATAAATGGGCGTAAAATTAGTTGTTGATAATAAAACCATCCCTCTAAATGAGTTTGTTGAGTCGATTCTTACTGGAACCATCGTTGGTGCGGTGACAACTCTGCATGGTGTAGATGCCACTTGGGGTAAAATCGAAATCCAAATCGAAAAATCATCGTCTACCCGCTAAATTTTATGTTTGCTTTGATTTTTGTAAACATTTCTTGTTTTGCCTTACAGATAGGGCAAACACAGGGTGGATCTTCTCGATAAACAACATATCCACATTGTTTACAATACCACAAACGCTTTTTAATTTCGGGGAGTTGTTTTTGTATAGTTGTTTGGATTTGGGGGTTTATTGGTGTATTGGTGGGGGTTTGTTGTTGGGTTGTGGGTGTGTCATAGGTGCGGTTCATTTTCTCGGGGGGTCGCCGCTCGGGGATTTGAGGTAAGTTTTGGCTTTCATAGACGGTTTTGTTGACGTAGAGGCGGCAGTAGCAGGCGCCGTATTGGGTGATATCGGGGTCGCGATAGTCACAGGGACATATTATGTCTTGGTCTAGGTCTGGGTTACCTGTGCCTAGACGGCAGGGGCAAACAGGGTACCCGAATCGTTCTTCGTTTATTTTTAGGCCTTCAAGAAACATTTGGAGCAGTTCTGTTTGTGGGATAAGATAGTATCCTCTGCTTTTTGCGTCGGCTTCTGCGCGGTTGCGGATTGTTTTGAGGTGGGGATTCAAATTTTTAGAACCTCTCTGAGTTCGTCTTTGCGAAAACCAGTGATGATGGTTTTGTCATCGATGATAAGGGTTGGATAGCTGGGGGTTCCGCCTTTGCTTGTGATGCTTTGGTGGGCTTGGACTTTATCTTCTGGGTCCAGAAGATCTACATCAACAAATTCATAGGTGACGTTATTGTCTGTTAAAAATTGTTTAGTTAATTTGCACCAAACACAAGTGCTAAGTGCGTATAGTGCTATTTTATGTTCGTTTTTCTTTCCAGAAACCTTAGAAAACTCCATCTAAAAATCCTCAATAAATTGGTTGTTTGGGTGCATATAACTGTTTAGCTACTCTGTTAGACACTTAGACTGCGCAAAAACAGGCTTTCCACAAATCACGTCTGTAAATTTTACGTTTATTTATGGTGTGAGTGGAAAAAATCATGGAATAATGTCATAATTCAGCTAAAAATACGCGAAAATTTGTACTCTCACTTAAAACCTGCATTTCCGGAACACATAACTAGGTGTCATCCGCCATAATTCAAATAATTTGATCAATATGTCGCCATTTAACGTTAATTTTGCTATACTGTAAACGGAAAAAATGAAATCAATTCGCAAAAAACACCTGTTAAAATGCCTAGTTGCGTGCAGTGACACATAACTAGTGCTTTAACCACATTATAATTTAGGGTATAAATGCTTGAGTTTGCCCCTTGCTTGCTCAGTTGTAAAGTGCCGCTGCACCTCTTTAGCACAATCATTTCGATCCCTCTCCCAAAAAGACAACTCTCGGTTAAGCGTATCAATGTCGGGAATACGCCTATCAAGACACTGACGCGTCACCGCACTCAACTCAATCTCAGCAATATTTAACCAACTCCCATGCTTAGGCGTATAGTGAATCTCTATACGCTTAGCCAACTCACGCGCCTTCTCAGCCAAAAACACCTCATATAGCAGTTCAACTTTTAGTTAACTATATGTATGATGGCGTGTATTAAACTGTGGTGTTCCCCCTGCCCAATCCAATATCAAAAGAAATTAGAGAAAAAATAATCCAACACAAACAAAAC
>Ga0123356_10002162_pt1 | contig 21198 bp, 22 predicted proteins | sample TergutEmb28metaG_2_FD_92546 | JGI IMG/M metagenome (GOLD analysis project Ga0123356, IMG submission 92546) | Embiratermes neotenicus P3 segment gut microbial communities from Petit-Saut dam, French Guiana - Emb289 P3 | ecosystem: Host-associated > Arthropoda: Insects > Digestive system > Gut ... | reverse complement strand
TGTCTGGGTGAAGTATACCACGATAATTTTGTTATTCATAGCCCCGTTTATGTGTAAGAGGAGACACGATATTAATGATTTTTTTTGATAGCAGCTAAAAAAGATTTGGGGTAGGTAAAGCAATGTTACAAAAACGACATCGAACACTTGAATCACCCCGCGCTTTACTCCTTGACATCTTGCTCAGCGTTGGTAAAGCAGGGCAGATACCCCGTCGTGCTGCACTGCGGAGGGTTCATTTTGTAGCGTTATAATGCGGTCTTTTGTCATGGAACAGAAGGCCGCATTTTGTTTTTTAAACACTTGTTTAAAGAAACGGAGGAAAAATTATATGAAAACACGTCAGGATTTTTTCGGCTTCTACATATCGGCTAAAAACGAAGAAATTGCAATTGATGATTTCACGTTTGATGTTTATGAGGCGTTGCCGTATGAGGCGCTGGAATTTTTTGAAACAGAAGATCGCTTGGATGGAAAATTTTATTCCAAGGCATTTCGGTTGCTGTACCTTGAATCAGATCTGATTGAAGAGAATAAGAGTCGGCAGGGGAGAACGAAAGAGTTAGGCAGGATTGACGCCGTTTCGTCCGAAGTTGGTATTGATCAGAAAACGCTGTACAAATACCGATTGAGGTTTGATGCTTTCGCGCGCATCAAGTTGGAAGGAAGAGGTTATGAAGTAACATCGGGAAAAAATCGCCCGATACAAATCGTGAAACGCATGGTATGATGGAAACCTGCCACTACGCGTCGAAAGCGTGCCGGTATTTCTCACATTATGAAAGAGCGCGAAGATTTCTTTAGCTACTACAGAATGGCGAAAAACAGTAGAATTGAGATTGATTTTGCCACTTTTAAGGTGTATGAGGACTTACTCTATGAGGCCTTAAATTTTTTCGAAACCGAAGACTATTTGGATGGAAAGTTTTATTCAAAAGCATTTAGATTGTTGTATCTTGAGGAAAACGAAGGAACGAGCGCAAAAAAGAGTCAAAACAAAAAGAGAAAAGCCGGAAAGATTGATTCCGTGTCCGCTGAAATTGGCATCGACCAAAAAACGCTATATAATTATCGGTTAAGATTTGATTCATTTGCGTTGTTCCAATTAGAGAAAAGAGGTTTTAAACTCACATCGGGAAAAAACCGTCCGATACAAATCACAAAACCTGTGCTATGATGTGACTATCAAAAGCAGTTTTGATTAAGCCGGTGTGCGCTGAAAGCACATCAAAAGACCTTTACGCGGCCGGAACCGCGATAACAACCGAAAGGAAGAAGTTATGGAGAAAGGTAATAACGCAGAACAGGCGGTTACGCAACCAAGCGAAACAAAACCAGCGTCGCAAGAAGGCTTAACGATTCCCAAGCACAGGTTCGATTGTGTAAATCTATGCTTAAAGGAAACCAAGCAAGCCTTGAGGGACGCGGCTCAAAAAAATGATGAGCGTGAAGTTCGCATAATCGCGCTTGAAAAAACATTGCTTGATGCCAAAATCGAAACGGCGCTTGCGTTACATAGGGCGAGAAGCTTGACGGCAGTCAAGGCTCTCATAGATTTTTCGAATTTAAAACTGGGACAAGACGGCAGTGTGTCGGGATTGGAGGAACAGATTCTCCATATAAAAAAGAGCCAGAATTATTTGTTTGAGAATCAAGAAAGCCCGATGTATGTGTTAGTGCCGGTCAAAAGCGGCGATTCCTTAAACAAATCCATAACGAACTATATCAAAAAGACGGAGAGAGAACAAAAATGAGCTTGTTAGGAACTATTAAAAATAAGCTGATAGCAGGTAATATTCCGGCGGGCAGTATCGGTTTGGGGCAATATCCAGATACCGAATCCGCCCAATTCTGCAAGGTAGTTTTTACGAACAAGGACAAACCCGCGGTTTTTTTAGGAAGTGATGACACAGATATCGAAACCTTTAAGGTGATTATACGCGGCGTCTGTTACAGTGCAATGGAAACGTTGGCCGGCACCGTAAAATCGGTCTTAAAAGCGGCGGAATATATTCCGCTCGGCGGGTATGAGGATGTGGAGCCGAAAGAAGGCGATGCGTTCATGTATCTCGCCGTCAATTTTAAATCTATCAAAAAAAGTTAAGGAGAATTAAAAATTATGTACACAGGTTTAACAGGAAAAATTGAAATCGCTTCGGTGGAAGTTGCGTATATCAGCAATTGGAGCGTCGAAGACACGGTAGAACTGATTGAAGTTCCGGTTCTCGGAGAGAGAACAAAAGGCAAAATTTCCGGGCTTCGCGGTTGGACGGCGAGCGCGGATGGCGCGCTCGAATTTAGCGGCGACGGGAGCCATGCGGCTTTATTTGATGCGATGCACAACGGTACAAAAGTCGAGTGCAAATTTTATCTGAATACGACGCTCTATTTTAAGGGCACTGGCATGATAGAGTCTTTAAGTATCGATTTATCGGCTGAGGATAAAGGCAATATTTCGATCAGTATTTCCGGCGTGGACGAGCTAGAGTACCCTACGAAAGCGACGCCCGGCTATACGACGGACGAGTCAGTAGATCCGTTCGAATAGGCAAATTCGCATAGGTTTTCGGGCCTTGTACCTGCTCAGCAAAACAAGGCTCCTTGTGGGGCAACTTCGGTAATTCCGGACAAGCCCCGACAAATAGAAATAAATTAAAATTCTTGGAGGAAACAAAATGTACATCAAACTGAATGAGGATTACGAGGTCAAGACGACGCTCGGCACAATCCGCGACATCGAAAAGGCGTTCGGAAAATCATTTTTCGAGGTGGTCAATTCGGTCTCAACCATGAAAATAGAGGAGCAAATTAAGCTTCTCTACGTCGGCCTTCGCAAGGCGCATCCGGAAATGGCCGAGGCGGCGTTCAACGCTTTGTGCGAGGAGTACCTCGGTATCGGCGATCTTATGGAGTATCTCGAAAAATACTTTTACGCGCTGCAATACCCCGGCCTTAGCGAGGAAGAGGTGCAAGATCGTATCGAAAAAAAACTTCAAAAGAGCCGGGAGATCCGGAAAATGCGTTCTTTGACTGGAACGTAATGATTAAAAACGGCGCGCTGGCCGGCTTGAAACCGCAAGAAATCTGGCTTTTGGAGCTTTGGGAATACAATCGTTACTTGCTTGCCTATCAGGAAAAGTCAAAAAACGATACCGCACAAGCAATCATGATCGGATATTATTGCGCGTATTACACCAACGGCGGGAAGAAAGCAAAGAAGCCCGGTGATCTGATAAACAAGCTTTACAGCAGAAAGCAGAACCTTGAGGACGGCTTGCGCGACATCGAAAGGCTCAAAGAATTAGAAAAAGCTGCAAAATAAACGGGAGGCAATATGTCAAGTGATTTAAAAACCACATCGAAAGAACTAGAAACGCTAATGGACAGCATCAAGGAGTTTTCAAAAAATTTCGCGGATATGGGCGGCGGTCTTAAGGATGCGCTAAAAGAATTTAACTTTGTCGAAAAAGGCGCGGAGGCATTGTCCAATGCACTCTCTGGCTTGAACTTGAATATGGATGTAGCCGGCGTTACCTCGTCGCTCATGGCCGGCGATTTCAAAGAAGCGTTCAAGCAATCCGGGATCATGGAAAAAGGCATAGGTTTCATTTCGGACGCACTTTCCGGCTTAAACTTAGACATGGATGTAGCCGGCGTTACATCGTCGCTTATGGCCGGCGACTTTAAAGGCGCGTTAAAGCAATCCGGGATTATGGAAAAGGGCGTTGGCATACTGTCCGATACGATCTCCGGCTTAGGGATTGACATGGACGTTGCCGCTGTTGGCGCCGCGCTCATGGACGGCGATTTTAAAGGCGCGCTTATGCAATCCGGGCTGCTGGAAAAAGGCATAGGCTTTGTGTCGGACACTTTATCGGGCTTGGGATTGGATATGGACGTTGCGGCTGTCGGAGCTGCGCTCATGGCCGGCGATTTTAAAGGCGCGTTTATGCAATCCGGGCTCATGGAAAAGGGCATAGGCTTTGTGTCGGACGCTTTATCGGGTTTAGGATTGGATATGGACGTTGCGGCCGTCGGCGCCGCGCTCTTGGACGGCGATTTTAAAGGTGCGCTCATGCAATCCGGGTTACTGGAAAAAGGCATAGGCTTTGTGTCGAACGCTTTATCCGACCTGGGGTTGGAAATGGACGTGGCAGGCGTAGCCTCTTCGCTCATGGCCGGCGATTTCAAGGGAGCGTTCAAGCAATCCGGACTCATGGAAAAGGGCTTAGCGTATGCGTCGGACGCTTTATCCGACATGGGCCTTGAAATGGATGTCGCAAGCGTCGCGAGCAATTTAATGAGCGGAAACTGGGTCGGCGCGATCATGAGCAGCGGTTTGTTTGACGATGTTATTTCTACATTGGCAACCGACGTTCTGCCTAGTTTGATGGAGGCGCTCCAACCTATTATAGAAGCTCTTCCCGATATAATGGAAGCGCTTAAACCTATTATAGAAGCTCTTCCCGGCATAATAGAGTCGCTCTTACCGATAATAACAACCTTGATGGAGTTGATTGCCCAAATTTTGCCGGTTCTGCTTGACGCTCTTTTGCCAATCATAGAGATATTGTTTGATGTGCTGAGCGATATTCTGCCGGTTCTCAATCCGCTGATAAAAATACTTGCGGACTTATTTTCCGGCGCGCTGGGCACCGCGCTCGAAGTGGTCGGGGACATTCTAAAAAATGCCATCATGCCGGTTTTGAACATTTTTATCGGAATTATCGAAATGATCTGCAAACTGATTAAAGGCGACTTTTCGGGCGCGTTCGACAGCTTAAAGAATGTCTTTAAAAACGCCATAAACTTTGTGTTGGGCGGAATTAACCTGTTCATCGGCGGGATTAACAAAATGATCGGCGGGGTAATAGATGGAATCAACCTGATTATAAAAGGCTTGAACTTTATACCCGGCGTTAACATCAGACTGCTTGACAAAGGCGCAATGCAAATTCCGACGATTCCGCTTCTGGCAAAGGGCGCTATCGTTGATATGCCGACCGTTGCGATGGTCGGTGAGGGAAGGTACCCGGAGGCGGTCGTGCCCTTAGGCGATAGCCCGCAGTTCGCGTCCATGAAAGCCGATATCGCAAATGCGGTGTTGCAGGGGATTATGGCGTTAAACGGGACCGGCTTTGGTTCAAAGTCCGGCACGACGGAAGTAATTTTGAACGTAGACGGAACCAAACTTGCCCGCGCTGTGTTGCCGGGAATCGAAAAAGAACGTTCGCGCGGCTATTCAATGGCCGTGCAAGGAGTGTAACATATGGATTATTTAAATATAGACGGAATAGAATTCAAAAACGGAGTTTCGAATGGGGAAGTGCCGGAAAAGTTTTTTAATCTGTTGCCCACCGCGGTATTGCCGAAAACCAAGATTATCAAAACTACGGAACGTTCTTTAGGCGGCACTATGTGTGTTGACATCACAGGAGTCAAAAAGAACCTGACGGTAACGTTCGACGTACTAAGTAACGACGAATTTATTTTCATCCGTGACTTTTTAAGCTTCGAGAATATCGAGAGGTTAGACCCGAACGGCTTAGAGGTGACTTATTTCGATTCCGCGAAAAAAATGGTAGAAAGCGTACTACAGCCGGTAACAATCCAATGTTTTGTGGACAGCGTAAATTATGTGCCGTTTATCGTCGAAGATGAAATCAAGTGGCGCGACGTGGTCATCGAACTGGTCGAAATTTAAAGGGAGGCGTATAAAAATATGTCTGAAACAATTATGAACATGGCAACGCCGATCCGTAAAGTCGAGGGGAAAGTAGGCATCAACTTTTTTACGGGCCGAAATTCTGAGATTACCATTGAGACAAGCCGAGAGGACGATTTTTTTGAGCGCTATCAAAAGCAAATCATCACCGACGGCTTAGAAGTAAAATATAAATACGCTTGTTTGGATGAACGGACAACGCCGGATGGATCTTTTCATCCGCTCGGCAAAAACGACCATATCGGTTGGTGGGGGGATTTGCTTGGCGGTGCCGGCGGAAACTTTACCAATCCGCAATTTGTTCAAATCAATTTTTTGTTAGCAAACACTATCCCGTTCATCACCGTTCGCGGCGATATCCCATATGGGGAGTATCCGTTGGAATTTATGCTTACCTACTACAATGACGCGGATCAAGAAACTCCGCCGACGAAGCAGCCGGTTAAGACAATAACGGTAGTGAACATCAACGATGAGGTTACTTATAACGGTGTGCCGCAGACGAATGTTTTTAGCAAGGCAAAATGCGAGTATCGGTTTGTCGAAGAAGTATCCGATGTAACGGCGGTTAAAATTTCAATCACCAAGTGGAGCGCGCCTGAAACATTTGCAAAAATCAGCTTTTTTTCGGACGAGCGCATTGAAGAATTCGAAGGCGATAAACTGAAAAGCATCGAGGTGTTGGAAGAAAAAACGTCTAACGCAGACAAGCTTTCTTACGATATCAGCAGTAATTATTGCCAAATAAAATTCCTCAACGAAGACTACAAATATTTTGAACCCGGCTATTACAACCGCTTGCGCAAAAATCGCGAAATTAAACCGAATATTTACTGCGGCGTTGAAACGGATCCGACCAAAAAGCAATTCGCGCCGCTCGGAACCTTTTATTCCGACGAGTGGTCGGTGCCGTCCGACAGCCAGTTTGTTACGGTCAAGGCGTACGATATCCTCTACAGCCTCAAAGATGTGATAATCAATTACGGCATGATAGAGAACGTCAACGCGCTCGATAAGGAAAGAATTGACTCCTACAAGCTCTACAGTGGTCAAATGATGACAGCAGTAATCGCACGGGTAGAAAAATTAATTAACGCTGAGCGCGAAAAAAGCGGCATCTGGGGCAGCAATATCGGCATCATCCCCAAGATTAAAGATTTCCCATTGGATTATACTTTGATCGAAGAAAAGACCGCATGGGAGGTTTTACAGGATATCGCGAATTTGTGCTGCGCGTACGTGTATGTTGATCGGGCGGGCAATATTGTAATCGAGCAGGACGATTTTGACGGCGCGCCGAAAACAATGGCGACGACGGGCGGGGAACCGGTAAAAATCGATATGGAAAATGCGTTTTCGTATAGCCTGCCGGTGAGTAGTAAGAATGTAGTGAATCGGATAGATGTTGAGTATTATAGTTTGGAACAAGACGATAAACCAGATGACGATAATGCTTATGAAATTAAACAGAAAGATTATATTATCAAAAACGGAATCGCGTATTTTACTGTCAAATTAAAGAAGATCTACGGTGAAATCGACTCAATAGTAGACAGTTCAAGCGAATACATGATATGCATAGAAAAGGCGAACTATGATTTGTTTTATTGCTTTATTAAAACAGATGAAGTGTTTTCAAAAGATAAGTTGCCAAAAGATATCACAATAGTGATATCCTCAGAAATCACTTGGAAATTGGAGAGCAGGAATTATATGGATAGCGATCAGGATAGCATAGTCAAAAACGGTTTGAAAGAGTTAAAATGCGGTGCCGGCGCGACAATGACAAAAAAGCTTGCCGAAGATAATGCCGAAAATATACTCAAAAAATATGCGAGCGGCATAAGCTTTTTAATAAGTGACTGGCGAGGAGATTATACGTTAGAGGTCGGAATGACATTCAAGGGTGACGGGGAGGATAACGCAGTTGAGGAAAAAAACAAAAGAAAGACATTTGAATGTCTTTCTAATGAAATGGTGTTGGACGGGGGCTTTAAGGCTAAAACAAAAGGGATAGAACAAAAGACCTAAATGTCAAAAACTGCGAATATTAATCCGGTTCCAGCCGAACAAAAGTAAATCCGAGTATTTAAACCTAAAGGGACTATACCACCTATAACTTGCGCGGGAGTTGTTACAGAATAGTCCAAATAATCGGTAGATTGAATTGCTAGACTTATGGAACTAGAGTTGTTTGTAGGGTTATATGCTTTTGCAGTCAGCACGCTTGAAAGAAGGGTACGTGGTATACTAATACTTTTAATTTCAAAAATAGCTTGTGTCGCTGTTTTTGTAGCGTACTTAATACTAAACATCGGCGCACCCTGTTCGTACACAATGACAGTATCGCCAAGTTTATGTATCGTTAATATCTCGCTCAATCCGCTATCCCCCGCAGGCCCCTGCGGCCCGGCAGGGCCAACGGCGCCGATATCACCCTTATCGCCTTTTTCCCCGGGATCTCCCTTGTCACCCTTGTCACCCTTATCGCCTTTAACGCTTCCGGTCAGCAGTTCTTCCAACTCCTCATTTTTTTCTTTCAGTTGCGCAATCTCTGCCAACAACGCGGAATCGTCATAGCTGTCTCCGCAAGTCGCGGCTGTAAGCGGCAACACGGCAAGGCACATGGCCACTGCCAAAACAAAAATGGTTAATTTCTTCATAAAAAGAATCCTCCAAAAGATATGTTTAAATTATACATTATTTTTTCTTAAACCGCAAGTAAATTTACTATATTTTCGATAAAGGAGAACTTTTTATATGCTAAAGATCGATAGCGGCTAATTTGTTAAAAAATGAAATTTCTGGCGCAAGATAGAGGTACTCAGGAGAATATTAAATGCAAACAAAAAAGTACTATTGTAGCATCTGTCTCATCATCCGTGATGAAAACGAATATTTGAAGGAATGGTTAGAATGGCATATAGGGCAAGGAGCAGAACATTTCTATATCTACGATCATGGTAGCAAATATTCTGTTAAGACATTTATTCAATTACTGAAATTGCCCTTAACAACTATGATTACGGTAGTCGATTGGAATGGCAAGTACAATAACGCGCAACCAGAAGCATACAACGATTGTTTGAAGCAATTCGGGAAAGAAAATAGGTGGATTGGATTTATCGACGCTGACGAACATGTGCGACTAAAAACAGGTCAAACATTGCCCGAGTTTTTACAAAATTATGAGACTTATGCCGGCGTATTTATAACATGGGTCATGTATGGAGCAAACGGTCAAAAGCATAAGTCTGATGAATTGTTAAGACAAAGGTTTCCGCAACCTACGTTAGTTAAAACGTGGTCGGATAAAATTGGCAAAGTTTTTGTGCAACCGTTGTTGATTGAAAATATGGTCAGTCATAATGGCCATCCGAAAGAAGGCTATCATATTGTAGGCGAATATAAAGACATTGTGCCGGCGGCACAATTTTGGAAAATTAATGCGACAACAGATTTGATTTGCATTGACCATTACTATACAAAATCTTACGAGGAGTGGCTAGAAAAACTAAGGCGCGGAACTTGTCATTCGCAATATGGCCGCGAATACAGAGAGTTTTTCGAACTGAATCCGGATATGGAGTACTGCCGAGAGAATATTTCTTTATCGCAGAAATACGAAATATCCACAAAATAAGCACTAAGCAAATTATAAGCAAACAAGGAGAAAAATTATGTCATACGTAAAAAATACATGGTTGCCAAGCACTCCGATTAAAGTAGATGATTTAGATAGAATCGAAGATGCGTTGGTTGAACTTGGGAAAAGAACCCAACATAACATTACGCTCAAATATATAAAAGAGGGCTATGGAGAAGAAGAAGGGACACTCTCGTTCTCATTTATAGATTCTGATGCATCTATAGTAACGGCGGAAACGATTTATGCAAGACTAGTCGATGCTATAGGTGCTACAGGTATCATTCCTTGCAGCGGGATATCGCGTCGCGAGGAAAGCGCGAGTTATGCGGGAGGACCGTACATTGCATTCTATACGACGGTAAGTATTCCGAATTCTAGTTCATATCCGGGACAATTAGAATTTTCGGGATATAACATATGGTTTGGAAGTTTTCCCGCAACGGAAATCCAAGTTCCCAACGAATATACGTTGCGTATTTGGATGGAATGTATTGTGCAATTATCCGACAAAGTTGTTCAAATTTTATAATGAGGAGGAGTAAAAATGTATACAGGATTAACGGGAGCGTTAAAGGTTTATTTAGACGGTAATTGGGGTACGGTAGCTTACATCAGCGGCTGGAGTATCGACGACAGTGCCGAGATAATCGAAACCACCAAGATAGGCGAAGTACATAAAGACGCCTTTGCGGGTATGCAGAACTGGAGCGCGAGCGCGGACGGCGCAATCGTATTTAACGGCAACGACGCTCAAGCGGCTTTATTTATGGCGAAGCAAGCCGGGCTTAAAATCAAGCTGCAATTTTTCTTAGACGATAAGTCCAACGTCACAAACGGCAAAAGCACATATTTTTCGGGCTACGGTTACATCGAGTCCTTAAGTGTCAGTTTGTCTGCGGAAGATAAGGGCAATATTTCCATCGGTATCAAAGGAACCGGCAAGCTTAAGCTTAGGGTTAACGGCAGGGTTTGCAAGGTAGAGGACCAGCAATTCTTTACCGAGCGCGAGGTGGACGCAGAGGCCTTAATAGAGCAGTTAAGCACGCATACTGGCGATACCGTGAAGCACATAACAGGCGCGGAGCGTACGGCGTGGAATGAGAGTTCGGAAGCGTTCAACACGCATAAGAATGACGCCGTAAAGCACGTAACCGCCACGGAGCGTTCAAACTGGAATGGGAATGTAACGTCGTTTAGCACGCATAGCAACGATGGTACTAAACATATAACTTCCACGGAACGCGGCAATTGGAACGCGAAAGCGAATGCGTCCAATACTATCACGATAAATGGTAATACGCAGCAATTAGGAAACAACCCGAATTTCTCTATTGCGACGGGCGGCGGCGGATTCGGCGGCGGAGATTTCCCGTATCCTATCGGCAGAGGCGGCGGAATAGCAATCGGTCCGAACTCGGTAGCCGGTCACCATTGTGTCGCGGTCGGCGAGGACGTAACTGCGGATGGCGGCAAGAATGCCGGGACATTTGGTAGTTCCGCGCAGGCGTTTGGCGCGAATACGCGATCGGACGGCTACAACACAACGGCCCGCGGTAATGATTCGGACAGCTCACCCGGCGGTTTAGCCATGGGGTATAACGCTTACGCGACAGATACTCGGACGATCGCTTACGGCAATAACGCGATGGCCAACGGCTTCGGTGCGATGGCGGTCGGCAATGACTGTGAATCAGGTGCCCACGGCGTCGCCGTCGGGCAAGGCTGTAACGCTGAGGGCGACGGTATCGCTTTCGGTAAAGGCAGCAATGCGGCCGGAGGTGCCATGGCGGCCGGCAACGGTTGTTATTCTGGCCCCAACGGTGTCGCCGTCGGACAATATTGCACGGCATACGACGACGGCATCGCCTTTGGCAAATATTCCACCGCAAATGGTAATACAGTGGCGATAGGAAACGGCGCTCAAACCAGCCTTAACGGTGATATCGTATTGCAAGCGGACAATAACCGTGTGAGTTTAAGAAGGGAAGTTTGGGCGAATGAGGATATTCCCGCCAATACGGCGGAGTCAACCGTGCGCGAGATTTGGCCGGCATTACAGGCACGTCATGCGGCGGGGCATTATGTTCTGTATAATCAATGCTCAGACAATGCCGCAGACGGCACCGCTGCTCCGTTTACGATTACCGGAGTCGCGGATAACGCATTGATACGGTACTTAGAACTGTTTGTAGCTGACACCAATAATTCGGGTAGTCCTTATTATGGAACGACCTTTTATAAGGCGTATTTGGAAAATTCTCAGGTTTCCGCAGGAATTACGCAAATCGACAATTTGCTTGGATCGACTTGTGAGGCGCAGTCCAGCTATAAATTCGGAACCGGTGTAACCTTAGTTGTAACTTAATTCATCGGCGGCGTTTTCAGACACGCCCTGCCGACGGCAAAAACGTTATTCTTTTTGCCGTCGGCAGCTTCATGTCCGCGGATAATTCGCCATTTTGCGTAAAAAAGAATTCGAGCAGAAAACAAAAAAATTGTGGTGCGTCGGTGCCGGAGGAGCGTTAGCTATGGAAGAACATATCAAGCATACACGCCTGCCGTTTAGTTGCGGGGCGGGCGAAGCGTCGGTCAACGTCCGGACGGGCCGTTATATTTTCATACACCCGGATTTTGAAGTGGGGGACGGAGATTATCCCATCTCCGTCGCGCACGTATTTAACCCGGAGATTCCATTTGCCGATGTAACACCTTGCATGGGGCACGGCTGGAAGTTGAATGTCCAGCAATACGTTATTCCCAATGCCGGAACAGGCCGCTGCGATTCGGATCGGTTCACTTACATAGACGAGAAAGGGTACAGCCACAGGTTTGAAAAATATCATAACGCAAGTCAATATTATTACGCGGCCGATGTGAATCTAACGCTGCAAGTGACGGACTGGAAGTGCCGCGACGACGAGGGTACGCGGTATGTCATAATCGACGACGCGGGCAATCAGAAGAATTTTGACCCCTTAGGGCGGCTCAGAAGCGTGGTGTCGGCGCGGAACCCGAATGCGGAGCAGGTTTTTGAGTACGACGGCGACAAGTTGACGGTTATTTACGCCGCGCGAAAACCGTCCGAAAAAATCTCGTTGGTGTATGAGGAAAACCGACTTAGCAAAATTACGTATGAGGAATCCGAGAGTAGTGAGTCGGGCGGCGAAGTTGTTCATGTGATCCGGACGCTTTGTTATGGATACGACGAAAAGGGTAACTTATCCGGTATTATCCGAAGAACTTGGAATTCCGAGAAGAAAACGGAAACTATCGAAACCGTCGCATGTTTTACATACGATTTAGAAAAAGATATTGGGGCGCTCGCGTATCCGCTGTATCATCTGACGAAAGCGGTTGACGGCAAGGAAAATTCCGCGCTGCAGCTGGATTATATGGCCAATACGGTCGAGGGTGTCTACCGCGTACAGAAAGTAACCGTGGGATTTTGCCCCGTTATGGCCGAGGGGGACGGAGACGACCCTTACGGGTACGGGTACGGCGATAACGGCGAAATCGCTGCGGGAGTCGAGGGCTGCCCGGTATTTGCGGTCGGCGCGATGAGCAGGTTGAGCGTTAAAGCATGGGCGGAGTTTACGCCCGGTTATGAGGAAGAGGATTTAAACGACGGGTATTATATCGTTACGGTCGAAGACGATAAGGGCGGTATCATGGATTATTGCTTTGACGAGAACGGCCTTACAAACGGGACATCGGAGCGGTAGTGATATGGATATATTAATCGTAGGTTACGGAAATATAGGGAAGCATATTTACGACGAGTTTAGAGTTTTAGAACCGGATATCTATGACCCGCATATACCCGAATACAGCGTTAAAAAAGATAAGCGGTACGATTTTGCTTTTATCTGCGTGCCGACGGACAGTTTGCCGGACGGTGCTTGTGATACATCGGTGGTTCGTCAGGCGGTTTTTGAAACCGACGCGGATATTATTATCATTAAATCTACGGTACCGCCCGGAACGACGGACGGGTTCATTAAAATAAGCAGCAAAAACATCGTGTTTTCTCCGGAGCACTACGGCGTAACGCAGCATTGCAAAACCGACCCCGGATTTGTAATCTTAGGCGGCAATAATGATTTATGTACCGAAGTCGCACAATTGTATTACAAAGTCAAGAACGGATATTTCAAAATATACTTTACGGATACGGTTACGGCGGAATTATCCAAATACATGCTGAACTCGTTTCTCGCGCTAAAGGTAACTTTTTGCAATGAATTCGCTATGTTAGCTCAAAAATTCGGCGTCAATTATCCCGAGCTTAGAGAGCTATTTGTCGTGGACGAACGTGTTGGGTCGTCACACACGTTCTGCTATCCGGACAAGCCGTATTATGACAGCCATTGCTTTAACAAGGACGTTCCGGCCCTTATAAGCTTTGCGGATGGCGCCGCGCCGCTTATAGCAAATATGCACGAAATAAACGTGGCGAGGAAATCTAAGAAATAAAAGGAGAACTGCCGTGAGTAATTTACATAATAATCCGCAATATTACTGCAGTATTTGCTTAATTATTCGTGACGAAAGCGAGTATTTAAAGGAGTGGATCGATTGGCACATCGGCCAAGGAGTTGAACACTTCTACATCTACGATCACGACAGCAAAGAACCGATTACTGAGTGGATAGAACGCATGACCCCGGAACTGGCGGAGAAAATAACGGTGATTGATTGGAGCGGCGCGCATGACAACGCCCAGCCGGACGCATATAACCATTGTTTGGCGTGGTACGGGAACGAAAGCCGATGGATAGGATTTATTGATGCAGACGAACATGTGCGCGTAAAAACCGGGCAAGCTTTACCTGAGTTTTTGAAAGGATATGAACGGTATGCGGGTTTATTTATGGTGTGGACGATATACGGCGCGTGCGGGCAGAAAGAGAAATCTAATTTGCCGCTTAGGCAGCAGTTTCCGACTCCAACGCCTATTCGGACGTGGTCGGATAAGATGGGTAAGGTTTTTGTTCAGCCCCGTTTTATGCGGGCAATGTATATTCATAACGGATATCCGAAGAAAGGATGCGATGTGGTGGGAGAATATAAAGATATTTTACCCGAAGCGGAATTTAGTAAGGAAAATGCGACGACGAATTTAATTTGCGTCGATCATTATTTTACCAAATCGTATGAGGAATGGCTGGAAAAGTTGAAACGCGGAAGATGCCATGCAAGCAACACACGCAAGTATGATGAGTTTTTTGAGTTTAACCCGGATATGGAGTATTGCCGCGAGGATATCGATCCGCCGCAGATATACGAATTCTCGACAAAGAAAAAAAGTGAAGTGAGCAAAAAATCGGACTCGCCGTATAAATACGAATGCAGTATTTGCTTAATTATCCGCGACGAAAATGAGTATTTGCGCGAGTGGTTAGAATGGCATATAGCTTTGGGCGTCGGGCACTTTTATATCTATGACCACGGCTCCAAACAGTCTGTCGCGGAATTAGTTCAATCGTTAGGTTCGGGAATTGCAGATAAGGTCGACGTAATCGATTGGAGCGGTCCGCACCGAAACGCGCAGCCGGAGGCGTATAACGATTGTTTAAAGCGGTTCGGGCCGGAAAGCAAGTGGATCGGATTCATTGATGTTGATGAATTTGTTAATTTACGCATAAAAGAATCATTGCCGGAATTTTTGCAAAATTACGAAGAATTTGCCGGTTTATTTATTGCCTGGGTCATACATAACGCAAACGGCCAGAAATACAAGTCCGGTTTGCCTGTACGGGAAAGATTTAAAACGCCGATGTATGAAACCGTTTCGGACGGTATGGGAAAAGTATTTGTTCAACCGCAGTTTATGCAAGATATATATATACATAACGGCCGTCCTGTAACCGGTAAAACCGTGGTTGGAGAATTAAAGGATTTGGTGCCGGATAACAGCTTTATTAAAGAATATCCCACTGTCAGCTTGATTTACATTGAGCATTATTTCACAAAATCCTACGAAGAATGGATTGAGAAACTGAACCGCGGTAGGTGCCATTTATACCACGGAAGAAAATACGACGAATTTTTTGTATATAACCCGGACATGGAAAAAGAGTGCAGGGAGGAAATTAGTCCGATTCAAAAATACGAAATATCCACCAAAGTCATGCAGGAGAAAGAGAGGTAAAGCGGAAATGAAAGTATTGTTAAGAATAGACGGACTTACAAACAAGGTCTACGCATACAAAGAAAGCTGGGATATGGACAAAGCGGCGGACTTTAAAGCAAAACATAAATATATCCATGAAATCCAAAAGTATGACGCGGCCGTCGAATTAGATAATTTAGACGTATTTGCGGCGGCTGAAGAAGCCGTCGAGGACGTGTTTTACGAAAACGGGCAGCTTGTCGCCAAACTGAAAGACCCGGGCGAGTTTTTTAATATTGTAAATCAACTTATCGGGGAACTCGGCGTTCTGAAAAATGCAGAACGGTCGGCGTTTATCACTTACACGGAAAGCCGCCGCGCATTAGAAGCGCAGGTAAAACTGGATGCGGCGACAAAGACGAGAGCGGAGAAAGAGCAAGAAATAGACGCGTTAAAACGAGAGCGCATGCAACTCCTGCGGGAAAAAAAACTCATTGAAATAGAGCGGCTCGCGCCACAATTTGATTGCGCTACCTGCTTAATTATCCGCGACGAAAACGAATATCTAAAAGAATGGCTGACGTGGCATATAGGGCAGGGCGTCCAACATTTCTTTATCTACGACCACGGCAGCGTCGAGCCGGTTGCGGACTTTGTACAATCGTTAGGGTTGGATATCTCGGACAAAGTCACCGTAACCGATTGGAGCGGTTCGCATGTCAACGCGCAGCATGAGGCGTATAACGATTGCTTGACTCGGTTCGGTAAAGAAACCCGCTGGCTCGGGTTTATCGATTCCGACGAAATGGTGCGGATTAAAGACGGCAAAAAGCTTCCTGAATTTTTAGCGGAATTTACGGATTGCGCCGGACTGTTCATTCCCTGGGTCGTATATAACGCAAACGGACAGAAGGATAAATCTCCCTTACCGTGCCGTGAACGGTTTACGCGCGAAGCAGCCAAAGAACTGTGGCTGGATATTGGTAAGGTGTTCGTTCAGCCTGCCCTTACGCACTACATGATGATACATAATATCATCCCAGCCGAAGGCTTTGAGGTAGTAGACGCATTAAAGGAGTCTTTCGAAGAAGCGGCAATTTCCAAGCCGGGCGTATCGGGGGAGCGGATTTGCGTCGACCATTATTATACGAAGTCCCATCAGGAATGGGTGGAAAAAATAAGCCGGGGCGCGTGCGACCCGAACTATGCCCGCCGTTACGACGAATTTTTCCACTACAATCCGGACTTAGCGGAATATAGGGAAAAAATTATTCCGTTGCAAGAGTATGAGATTTCCAAAAAGTATTTGACGCAAATCCGGCAGGCCAAGTTGGACGAACTGATGAACGCGGATTTTGAGTACTATTGCAGCATCTGCTTAATTATCCGCGACGAAAACGAATATTTAGAGGACTGGCTGAACTGGCACAGCGTACACGGCGTTGATCATTTTTACATCTACGACCATGGCAGCAAACAACCCGTAACGGAAGTTATAAAGAGCCTAGGCGCTAAGTTGCAAAACAAGATTACCATCGTTGATTGGGGCGGATCGCATGTCAGCGCGCAGGTAGAAGCGTATAACGACTGCCTGCAACGGTTTGGGAAAGAAAGTAGATGGTTGGGTTTTATCTCCGTAGACGAATATGTCGTTTTAAAGAACGGAAAACTGCTGCCCGAATTATTGGAAGGCTTCGAGGAATACGCAGGTTTGTTCATCGCGTGGGTGATGTACGGCGCGGACGGCCAGTTGAAAAAATCCGAATTGCCTTTAATGCGTCGGTTTTTAACGGAATCGTTGTCCAAGGCGTCCGCCGGTTTAGGCAAGGTGTTTGTGCAGTCTGTCTTAATGAAAGATATGGTGATACATAACGGCCATCCGGTCGAAGGCTTTACCGTGGTAGATGAAAACAAAAGCCCGCTGCAAACCGCGCACTTATGGAAGGAAAATACCACAACGAATACGATTTGTATCAATCATTATTTTACCAAGTCCTATGAGGAGTGGATCGAAAAGCTGCAGCGCGGTTCGTGCAACCCGCATTTCAGTCGCCAATATAATGAGTTTTTTGAATATAATCCCGGCATGAAGTTTTGTCGTGAAAAGAAATATCCGGTTCAGAGATACGAGATATCGGAGAAAGGCGGCGCATAATATTATGGTGAAAAACGATTTTCTTATTGATTCCGCCGCGTGCACATTTTTCGATGATTTTTCAAGCGGCATTATTGATAGAACCAAGTGGACGTTTCATACGGGCGACGGCTCGAAATACGATTGCGGCGGCGGTTGGGGCAACGGCGAACGCCAGCGCTACCATAAAGAGAACGCTTCAATTGTCGACGGTAATTTGCGGCTCACGGCTTATAAAGCAGACAAACGGCGCTATACTTCCGCAAAGCTCGTAACATGGGACACCGCGCCGGACGGCAAAAGGTTGTTCTCTCAAACCTACGGACGGTTCGAGGCAAGACTTCGTTTGTCGAAGGCCGTCGAAGGCTTGTGGCCGGCGTTTTGGATGATGCCTACGGAGAGCGTTTACGGAATCTGGCCTAGTAGCGGTGAAATAGACATTATGGAGATGAGGGGCAGATTTGCGCGTAAAGCCTTTGCCGCGTTACATTTTGCTCCTACTGGTTCCCGTGTTTGTTGCGCCGCTTGCAATAACCCTAAAAACCGCTTGGGTTTCGATATTACCGATTTTCACATCTACACCTGCGATTGGGAACCCGGCAGAATATCTTTTTATATAGACTACGATCTTTTGTATTCTATGGAAAAGGACGGCACCGTTATTTTTGGCGATGGGGTCAGAATCGCGGGGCGCAGGACGCGGTGGAATACGGATTTTTTATCGGACTCCAACGCGCCGTTCGATAAGAACTTCTACCTAACCCTGAACCTCGCGGTCGGCGGCACGTTCGACGGCGGCAAAACGCCGCCCGACTCGGCGTTTGAAACAGATCCCCCATATCTTGAGGTGGATTTTGTGCGCGCATTCAGTTTGAGCGATATGCAAAAATTTTTGAAAGGAGAAAAACATAATGGTTGATCCATGGTTAATAATCGCGCAAGCCGTCGCGCTTGTGTTGGGTTCGTTGTCCGCTTTACTGGCCGCGAAAACGGCGAAGTATAGAAAGGAAGCGGAAAAGAACGAACAACAAGTAGAAGAAAAGAACGATATCATTAAAAGGGTGGGGGACAAACTGGATTCCTACCCCATTATCCTGCGCGGAATGTATTTAGCCGAAACGGTTTACAACGGATATAATCCGGATTGCGGCCGGTGCGGAGAGGATACCGAATGCTCCAAAGAAAAACACTCTGCCACTAAGAAAAAGTATGCGATCGATTATGTAAAAAAAGAACTAAGCAAATCGGGCATTCCTTTTATCTATAAAGACGTAGACGCAAAAATAGAGGAGCTTGTGTTTGCATTTAAGGCGGATGAAGCGAAGGAGCATGAGGCCGGCGGCAGGGATACGTTTCAGCAGAGGTTAAAAATAGGGGTGTCGATTGAGAGAATTCTTGAAAGGCTTGTTTACGGCGCGGGTTGTAGCCGGGCGTATATTATGGAATTCCATAACGGCTTAAGTAATTTTTCGGGCTTGGGATTTTTACGCATGAGTTGTACCTATGAGATATGCGCTCCTGGCATATTTTCGGAAATAGACGGCCGGTCGGGCATGTACGCGCAGATGTATATAAAAGGCATCAACACGATTATGCTCAAAGATTACCTGAAGTTGGATGTGCGCAACCCAAACGAAGAGGACGATACGCGAATTGGGTATGAAACCCTTAAATCCAAGAATGTAATCGTCAATATCCGGGTGAAAATCGTAGATTTAAGGGGTACGGTTATAGGATACCTCGGCGTAGATTTTTGTAAAGAACTCGAAGACGAAGTGGTAGAATCTTGTATAAGTAAGGTCAAGGACGCAGCAATCGAAGCTGGCGCGTTGCTTTCTTTAGATACTAAAAAATTCAAGCAAAAATAAATGAGGGTGATTGTCTTAAAATGTATAAATTACTTTGCAAAAAGAATGTCAAAACTCATATCACAACATTTTCCTGCGCCTATGATGTGCCTATGATTTAAGAGAATATTGCATAAAAGGCTAGTTTTATCTAATCCTTCGAGGTGGTTTTTATGGATATCAGAGAAGAATTTAAAGAAAAAGCGGATTTAGGGAATCGCCTATTCCAAGAGGCGATTTATAACGGCAACACGGATCCGGAGCTTGTTTTCGGTATTTACAAGACATTGATTAAACTCGCTCGTAACCAAGCCGAGCGTGACTATGTTGAATCATTGGATTGGTCGGGATAATTTGCGTTGCAGCTGTACTATGGTTTGCGAGTAAAGGATACGCAATTAAATGTCAACTCCGCGCGCCCCGCGGCAAAGCCTGATGGGGCGGAAAGACAGCCAACATTTAAAATAATACTCGCCCCCTGCGCCCGTTTGTTGCGGTCGTTCGGGACTTTTTCATTTATCTTTTTTTACAGACGGCAGTAATAAACTTGTGTTTTCCGACAAAATATGATATGCTTAATATAAGCAAAGGCTAAGCTGCAACTTGCCGAAATCGGCGGGTTACGAAGGGAGCTCAAATTTGAAAAACACGCTGAATGTAAACGGATTAGAAATCCGCTACCGTACCGTAAACGAAGCTGATTACATCTCGCTGACGGATTTGGCTAAGTACAAAACCGACGCGCCCGACAGAGTGATTTCTACATGGATGCGGATTTACAATACCATCTGCTATCTCGGCACATGGGAAATATTGCACAACCCCGATTTTAAACCCCACACGTATGAGGGGTTTAAAATTGAAAGCGCCGAAAACGCCTTTTGGTTATCGCCGCAAAAATGGGTAGAAGGCACCAACGCAATAGGTATGTTTTCAAAGGCCGGCAGGCACGGTGGCGGCACGTTCGCCCACAAAGATATTGCATTCAAATTCGCAAGCTGGCTTTCGGTAGAATTTGAACTGTACGTCATAAAGGAATTCCAAAGGCTAAAAGCCGAGGAATATAAGCAACTCGGATGGGAAGCAAAACGCGAATTGGCGCGGATAAATTACAAGATTCAAACCGATGCCATAAAGCAAAACCTTATTCCAAAAGAACTTACTTCCAAACAAGCATCAATAATATATGCGGACGAAGCGGATGTTTTAAACATCGCCCTATTCGGTATGACAGCTAAAGAGTGGAGAGAAAAAAGCCCGGACTTAAAAGGGAATATTCGCGATTATGCTTCCATAAACGAACTTATATGCCTATCAAACATGGAGAATATTAATGCAGTCTTAATCAATGACGGTATTCCACAAAAAGAGCGCCTCATTCGGTTGAACAAAATCGCTATTCAGCAGATGACTATCTTAGTTGAAGTACAGGGAAGAAAATTATTGAAATAATCTAAAGTGGTGACCAACCCACATTCAATTCAAAGTCCTCTGTGGTTGATTAGTCAATTTACGCTGCGACCGGGTAAAAACAGTGACTGACACCATTGCGTGACTATGCTATCCTTCTCCCATGCACTTTAAAAATGCCAAGGGCATTCTTTCTCCCAAAAACGGAATGAACCTATGCCGGGGCTGTACCCACGGCTGCATATACTGCGATTCACGAAGCCATTGTTACAAAATTGAGCACGATTTTGAAGATGTGGAAATAAAGATCAACGCCCCCCG